>Ga0208694_1000107_pt1 | contig 123483 bp, 138 predicted proteins | sample AD_UKC078_MetaG_FD_184442 | JGI IMG/M metagenome (GOLD analysis project Ga0208694, IMG submission 184442) | Active sludge microbial communities of municipal wastewater-treating anaerobic digesters from USA - AD_UKC078_MetaG (SPAdes) (version 2) | ecosystem: Engineered > Bioreactor > Anaerobic...
ATACGAGCTTGGTGAAGGAGAAATTACCAGAGAGCTTCACAAGGCATATGTGGATGCAGCCAGGGGCATGAAAGAAGAATTCAAGGATTGGTTGACTGCTATTTATTGAGGAGATTTTTAATGGAGCGCAAACCGGAAGATTATATAAAAGGACTTGTGTCGGTGATCACACCGGTGTACAACGACGAGAAATATATCGATAGGACACTTGGCTCTGTGTTTGCGCAGACATATAAGGATATCGAGATTGTCTTGGTAGATGATCAGTCAAAAGACAATTCAGCAGAAATAATAAAGCGGTATCAAGAGACACATCCGGAAATAGTATATTTTTTGCAACCGAAGAACATGGGAGCCGGGCATGCACGGAACAAGGCTTTAGAGCTTGCAAGAGGGCAGTATGTCGCCTTCTTGGATGCCGATGATATGTGGAAGCCAGAAAAGATCGAAAAGCAGGTAAAGTTGCTTGAGGAGAAAAAAGGTTCTTTCTGCTTTACAGCCATTGAGATGATTGATGGCGATGACAAAGTGATAAAGGGGAAGCGGAAGGTAAGAGAAGAAATTGATTACAAGTTCCTCCTATCAAATACAATGATCCCCACATCCGGCGTGTTGATCGACAGAACTGTGAAGGGCGATTTCCGGATGCATTTAAGGCGAGGTGGACAGGATTACGCAACCTGGCTGAAACTGCTGAGGGATGGTAGTGTGGCTTACGGAATTGATGAGGCTCTAGTCGGTTATAGGATTGACGGGGAGTCATTGAGTTCTAACAAACTGAAAAGCATTAGGCAGATATGGGAAATACAAACGCAAGACGAAGGGATTGGGAAGGTTGCTGCCAGATGGCACATCATTCGATGGTGTTGGAATTCTGTGAAGAAATATTGGATGTGAGGAGAAAATGACAGAAAAGAATTATTTGGATGATGTTTCAGTATTGATAATTGGATTCGATGGCTATAAAGATGTTTGGGATCACGACATAGAGCTGCTGAACAAGTATTGGCCTAATAGGCCAAAAACCTACTTAGCAAATTCAATATTGAATCCGAACTATGAGAATGTCGAAATAATCAATGCTGGACCAGACAGTGAATGGAGTAAAAAAGTCCAAGTTGCTTTGAATAGAATAGAAACCCCATATGTAATGCTTTTACTTGAAGATTTTTATATTACTGATTATGTGGACAATCAACAACTCGAATCAGTAATGAAGATGATAGAAACGGATGGTATCAAGTTTTATCAGATATTAGTCCAGTTAGTGAAGCAAAGTTGGGAAAAGGGTAAGCCGTATAAAGGTAATAAGAGAATAATTATTATTCCCTCAAATAAAAAATATGGGATTAATTTGCAAGCTGCAATATGGAACAAGGAATTCTTGCGCCAAACAGTAGGTACCGGGAACTATAACGCATGGGAATTCGAAGTCAATCAGTTGGGAACTGAAGATTACAACAAAGAAAAAATAGAATACCTAATAGATACGCGTAATCTATTAAATATCACTCATGCGGTTGTGCAAAGCAAGTATTTAAGAAGCGCAAAGAAAAAGCTAAAAACAATGGGAATTGAAATTCCAGAGAGTGAACGGGCGCAACTTAGTAAGTCAGATAATTTCAGATATGTATTAAAGCTGTTTATGTATAGTGCAACTCCAAAACTTCTTGTGAAACCTTTTAAGTCAGTTGGAAGATTATTAAATGTTGATTTCGTAACTGACAGAGTTAAGAAATAAAGAAAATTCTTATTGTTGTGGGGTTGGAATTCATACATTTAGTCTTTGGAGGTAGAAGACTATGAACTCTATAGAACAATTGTCAAGTAGATCCTTATACGGTATCAACAAAGAACTGATAACAATAAAATATAATAAGAAAAATAGAACCCTAAATATTAGAAAAGTAGGTGCTCTACTCTCGTATATTAAACATGGCTACTTCAGCCGAATTATAAATCGTACAAAAGAATTTGCTGGGGTAGATAATCATATAATGTCAGAATATACACTGAAGGAATACGAATCATATCCTAATGTAAAAGTTGTGGTCTATACCTGCATATGGGGAAAGTATGACAGAATCCAAGAACCTCTCTATATTAATCCTAATATTGATTATTGTATCATTACTGATCAGAAGATAAATGAGAGTTCAAATTGGAAGCAAATTGAATTACCAGAAAACATAAAAAGATTGGAACTTACTCCTACTGAAATCAATAGATATTGTAAAATGTTGCCTCATAAATTATTTCCTGAATATGACTATTCGTTATATATTGATGGAAACATAGCTGTCGTTACTGACATGTTTCCTATTATCGCAGATATGAATGGAAAAGGTTTAGGGGTACATAAATATCCGCTAACTGATTGCATATATGATATGGGAAAATCTATTGTTGCCGGGAAAAAAGCGAGTGAAGAATGTGTGTATGAACAACTGAAAAAATATGAAAATGAGGGCTTTCCAAAACATTTTGGAGCGTATGAGTGTAATATACTAGTCAGAAATCATAATAGTAAAAAATGCAGTCAACTTATGGAAAATTGGTGGGAGGAATTCAACCTTACATCAACAAAAAGGGATCAATTGAGTTTTGCTTACGTTCTGTGGAAAAACAAATATAATCTTGATGATATCCACATTCTCGGATCAAATGTTAGGCTTAATCCCCGTTTCCAGATATTGGATCATATTCGCTGATATGGGTTTCATGTTGGCATTGTGAAATTAACATGAATAATTTTTTAGCCCTTACGCGCTGAATATCATATATGTGGTTTTTGATAATTGTCAAGCAAAAGGCCATCTTCTATTTGTGTCTTTGCTTGACATTATAACAAATGAGTAATAACAGACTAGCTTTACGCAGAAATAGACAGGACACAATTAATATAGAAAGATGTAAACAAATATGATTTTTTTACTTTTCTTTATTTGCCTTATATTCATGATAATGGCAAATTGGACAATAAAAAATATCTATATGTCACCGACATTTATTTCGGCGGCAATGACTGCTATTGGATCAATTATATATGTTTCTTATTTGAGCTACTTACAGAAAGATATTTCTGCTAGAGCAGTTGCACTTGTTACACTAGCACTTTTTGGCATATACGTAGGTGAATTGTTCGGACGGAGTGTTAAATTAAAATCAGACAATATAATAAAGGAAAAGCCCTCTTATTTGTACATAAAGAAGTCGACGACTCTTATTGTAATAGTATTTATGATTATATTGTTGGTATTGAGACTAAGGCACATTCAATCATCAATTGGTATTTATAGCGTAATTAGTGCTGTATCAAATTATAGAGCGGGACTCTTGCGTGGAGAGAATTATTTTCCTGTATATATAAATATTGCAACGTGGTTTGCAGAAATATTTTGCTATTTATATGTATATGTATATATAAGTAATCTTATTTCGAATAGAGTTAATGAGTTTCGTAATCTGGTTCCTGTAGTTATATATGCATTAGTATCTCTAACATCTACTGGTAGGACAAATCTAATAGTAATAGTTGTGTACCTGATAACATTTACTTTTCTGACGATTTATGAAAGAGGAGATGCTCTCACACTATCTTCGAAAACACTCAGAAGGATTATAATTGGGCTTGCTATATTCGCGGGAATCTTTTTCTTGCTTGGCAAGGTGAGAGCAGAAAGTATAGATGGGGGAACGTTTGTATTTGTTGATTCTCTGTTTGATTATGTAAGTGCCGGATTATATGGACTTGAAGTCCAACTCGAAAAACATATACTAGAGGAATCACAATATTTTGGATATTATACATTACAGTTCATATATGATTTCTTTAATATACCACGTTCTTCGGTGCCTTCAGCATATGGGTACGGCTATCAAACAGCAAATGGGTCATATAGTAATTTGTATATGTCAATAGTTTTTCCCATGCAGGATTATGGCGTGTTTGGCATGTTCATAACAAGGATTATAATTGCAGCTATTTTTATTATAATTTATAAGAAGATACTTGATTATAGACGTGGAGGAATAGGGTATCGAGTCTTCTTGTTTCTCTTTTTACTTCCCGATTTGTATTATAGCTTTGTAGAGTTTTTAATTTATGATAGAATTCGAGGAACACTTTTGTATCCTGAAGGATTGATTCGACATACCATATTAGCGTGGATCGTTGCTAAATACTTACTGAGAATAAGACTTAGAGATGAAGTGACGGAGACATATAAGATTAGGATACGCTTGAGAAGGTGAGTGTGTTGTGGTGAATCAAATTTTGTTGAAATAATGAGATGAAGGTATGGTTATATGAAACAAGATTTTATTAAATTTATAAAGACTGCAGGAAGATTATTACCAGATTCTTTGTATCTTAGAATTCAATACTATTATCATTTTCATAAAAAGCTTAATCTAAGAAATCCAAAGACATTTAATGAAAAATTGGAATGGCTCAAACTTTATTATCGCAGGGACGATATGCCTCTGATGGTAGATAAATATAGAGTAAAAGAGTATGTGGCTGATAGTATTGGATCTGGGTATGTTGTTCCTTTATTAGCAGTATGGGATAACCCGGCTGAAATTGATTTTGATATCCTTCCACAAAAGTTTGTCTTAAAGTGTAATCACGATTCAGGTGGATTAGTAATATGTAAAGACAAGGACAAATTAGATTTTGAGAAAACGAGAAGGATTCTTACTGAAGCATTTGCAAACAATAATTATTGGCATAGTCGCGAATGGCCATATAAAAATCTGAAAAAGAAAGTTATAGCGGAACAATATTTGGAAAACCCAGAATGCGGTGAATTGTTAGATTACAAGTTCTTTTGTTTTAATGGTAGAGTAAAGTGTTTTAAAATTGATTTTGGACGCTTTGTTGAACACCATGCTAATTATTTTGATCCTAAAGGACATTTATTACCATTTGGAGAGGTCATATGTCCTCCTGTATATGATCATGAATTAATATTACCATCGTGTCTTGAAGAAATGATTTCTCTTTCGGAAAAACTTGCAGTGGGTTTTCCATTTGTTCGAGTGGATTTTTATTGTGTCAAAGACCACATATACTTTGGCGAGATCACTTTTTTTCCTGCCGCCTGTGTGGGAAGATTTGTTCCAGATGAATGGGACGGTAAGTTGGGAGAGTGGCTGCAACTTCCTAAAAAGAAGGTGACCAGATGAACGAGTATATTGTAATTGGTGCAGATTTTGTTCCGACAGAAAGAAATTATCATTTCTTTTCTGAAAATGGAATGACTACGTTAATTGATGAAAGAACACAGGCCTTATTAGATAATGCTGCTTTTAGAATTTTCAACCTGGAGACTCCTTTGACCGATAATAATACCCCTATTGATAAGTGCGGTCCTAATCTTATTGCTCCAACCAAAACTATTGATGGATATAAGAGATTAAAAGTTGATTTATTAACAATTGGAAATAATCATATTCTCGATCAAGGTGATGAGGGTTTTTTTTCTACCTTAAACACATTAGATAACGCAAACATAAAATATGTTGGTGGTGGAAAAAACCTTAAGGAGGCAAGTAAACCATATATTTTTGAATTTGCAAAAAAGAGAATAGGTATCTATGCCTGCGTAGAACATGAATTTTCAATGGCTACAAATGAAAGTTGTGGCGCTAATCCATATGATCCATTAGAATCCTTTGATCATGTTCATTCTCTAAAAGAACAATGTGATTATATGGTTGTATTATACCATGGTGGGAAAGAACATTATCGTTACCCATCTCCAGAGTTACAAAAGGTTTGTAGAAAGTTTGTGGAGAAAGGTGCGGATTTAATTGTATGCCAACATAGTCATTGTATAGGATGTGAAGAAAAGTATTTGGATGGAACAATTGTTTATGGGCAGGGAAACTTTCTATTTGATTATAACGATAGCGAGTACTGGAAAACAAGCCTACTAATATGCATTAATGATAGTTTTAAGATAAGTTATTTTCCTATTATCAAAGATGGAATGGGGATAAAAGCTGCAGAAAAAGAAGAATGTAACAGTATTTTAGAAGGTTTTCGTATTAGAAGTGAAGAGATATTATCATCTGAGTTTATAGAGAGAAACTATCAGACATTCGCTGATGAGATGATTTCAAAGTACTGTATGTATTACGGCGCTCGAATTAGCTTACCATTTAGAATAATAAATAGAATTACTAATGGACATTTTTATAAGTTTATATTTAATTCAAAATATAAAAGTAAAGAATTGAGATTGGCCATTTATGATTTTACTGCGTGTGAGTCACATAGGGAGTTGTTTTTAAAGGGTATTCTCAAATGAATACAGAGTGTGATTGATTTTTTCAGGCTATTACCATCTGTAGACTGCTATGTTTTTTTAATGGTGTGTAAAGTAAAGACAAGAATCGGATATCCTAATCTACAACGTGTCAAAAAAACAAGGTTATGGTACAGGCCTTGGAGAGTGGAAGGATTAGAGATTGCTATAGAAAAGCGGTAATTAGATCAAATATGGGTCAATTATTTTGGCAATGGAGAGATTCATGAATAAATACAATTATATTGTGGTATGCATTAATAATAAGATGTACGATTATGCATATAGCCAGCTCAATGAATTAGATTGTACTTTCTTCGATAATAATTTCCCAAAAGGAAATGTTAGACGTTTATTTCATAAGGCTTGTTTTGGAAAGAGAACAAATAAGTTTATCCCAAACATACTTAAACAATATTGGATTAATAAAAGAATTCAATATTATTTGAAAATAAAGTCTTCATTTTCGAATAGTGATCTTCCGATTTGCTTTATTCTTTTTTCAAACTGCCTTCCAATTGAAAGGTATGGATTAACACAAAAATTGAGAGATTCATTTAATGATTGTAAAGTTGTTTATTTCTTTCAGGATCTTGTGTCTACAGATCCAAATAAGCAGTATTTTTTAAGTCATGATCGAAAAAAAGTTGATGCCATAATATCCTATGACCCAAAGGATGCAGAAAAATATAATTTATTTTTTCATAATGTACCGTGCTCAATAATGACTGATACAGAAAAGACGATTTGTTCAGATATATGCTTTATTGGTAGGGCAAAAAATAGATTAGATAAAATCTATGAGGCGTTTGAGTATTTCCATTCGTTGGGATTAAGATGTGATTTTCATGTATCCGGGGTGAATGAAAGCGAGAAAAAATACGTTGAATATATTGACTTCTTTAATGAGGTAAGTTATGAAACGTATCTTAGGTATTTTGAACAATCAAGAATTATATTAGAGATTGTACAAGAGGGAAGCTCGGGCAATACTACACGAATAAATGAAGCGATTGCATTAGGTAAAATGTTTATTTCAAATAATACGAGTCTAAAGAATAATCCTCTTTATTATCCTAAATATATGTGCAGTTATACATCTTTGAATGATATTAATGAGGATTTTTTGAGGAAACCAGGTGCAGAATATCCGAAACAATTTATAGATTCGATACGTCCTGCTAAATTTATCGAATATGTAGAGAATACTGTTTTGTGCTGAGGCAAATCTTTACAACATATGATTTACAGTTATGCTTATGATCAAAATAATTCTAAAAAAATATAGATCATTTCCGGTTACTGTTCGTGCAGTGTTTTGGTTTACTATATGTAATCTGATTATTAAAGGGATCGGGTTTATTTCAAGCTTTATATTTACGAGGATGATGCCCCAAGATCAATATGGAATTCTTTCACTATTCATTTCATATGAGCATATTATCTTAGTTCTTGCAACGTGGGAAATCCAGCTTGGAGCATACACAAGAGGGCTGTTCAAATATAAAGAGAATAATCTGGAAACATTCACTTCATCAATGCTTTTATTAACAAATGTTCTGACCATTATTTTCTTTGGTATTCTGTTTATATTTAGAACTCCCTTTACATCCTTTACGGGAATTGGTGAACCAATAATGCTAATAATGTGTATTAGCTTTATATTTAATCCAGGTTATACAGCCTGGATAACTCGGAAACGCATTCATTATGATTATAAACCCGCAGTTATAGCAACAGTTCTATTTGCAGTTCTAAATGTTGCGGTTCCGGTTATAGTTCTATTGTTTACACCAAGAACTGCCAATGTTAAATATATAAGCACCCTGATTGTTTCGGCTATATTTTGGTTTTTGTTTTGGGTAAAATCGGCAAAGTATAATACTTTACTGAAAAACAAAGAGAATGTAAAAGAGTACTGGAAATTCATGTTGGCGTATGAGGCACCACTTGTTGTACATTCGCTTTCGTATTTTGTTTTAAACCAGGCTGATAGAATTATGATCGGCCGAATGGTTGGAAATGAAGAAACAGCATTATACAGTGTCGCATACAGTATTGCATTCATTGTTACAATCCTACAGACTTCATTAGACCAGGTTTTACAGCCTTGGAGATATCATAAACTTGATGCAAAGGAGTATAGAAGAATTGGTAGTATAAGTAATTCGATACTGATCATTTATGGCGGTCTAATTGCTTTGTTTATTTTGGTTGCCCCTGAAATCATGAGGATATTCTACCCAGCAAGCTACTACGATGGTATCTGGTGTATTCCTCCAGTTGCAACAGGTGCATTTTTCATGTTTTTATATTCCTTGTTTGTAGGTGTCGAGTCTTATTACGAAAAGACAAAATATGTACTATATGTGTCTCTTGCATGTGGAACAATTAATATCATACTAAATTATTTTGGTATTCTTAGCTTTGGCTACATTGCTTGTGCCTATACTACTTTAATTTGCTATATACTATTTGCTGTTGGCCATTATTTCTTTATGAAAAGAACTTTGAAATTATCAGGTGTCAATGAAAGTATATATAATATTAAGACTATACTTATAATTGGAGTTGGAGTGTTAGTTGTTTCTATCCTTTTCACATTGATTTATCCGTACATAATTGTGAGATATGTATTGATTGCTTTGATTGGATTAATTGGATATATAAATAGAGATAAAATTGTCAAATTGTATAAAGATTTGAAAAATAAGACTTGATTCTACCAACTGAAGGGAGACCGACTATGAAAGGCATAATTTTAGCAGGTGGAGCTGGTACTCGTCTCTATCCGTTAACTATGGTGACGAGTAAGCAGCTTTTGCCAGTATATGACAAGCCGATGATTTACTATCCGCTGTCTACGCTTATGCTTGCAGGGATTAAGGACATATTGATTATAAGCACTCCAGAGGATACTCCAAGGTTTGAGAGCCTTTTAAGGGATGGTTCTCAGTTTGGTGTGACTCTGTCATATTGTGTACAGCCTTCTCCCGATGGCCTTGCGCAGGCATTCATTCTAGGCGAAGAGTTCCTTGGAGGTGAGCCGGGGGCAATGGTGTTAGGAGATAACATCTTCTATGGTAATGGCTTCAAACGTATTCTGCGAGCTGCTGTTGAAGACGCAGAAGTCAATGGTCGTGCTACCGTTTTCGGATACTATGTGACCGATCCAGAGCGTTTTGGGGTAGTGGCTTTTGATGAGAGCGGCAAGGCAACAAGTATTGAAGAGAAGCCGGTACAACCGAAGTCAAATTATGCCGTTACCGGACTGTACTTCTATCCAGGCGATGTTTCTAAACGGGCAAATGAAGTAAAGCCGAGCGTACGAGGAGAACTGGAAATAACCACGCTCAATGAGATGTATCTGAATGACGGACTATTGGATGTTCAGCTCCTTGGTCGAGGCTTTGCTTGGTTAGATACTGGTACGATGGACAGTCTTGTTGAAGCGGCCGATTTTGTTCAGACAATTTCAAAACGACAGGGAATCACTATTTCTGCGCCGGAAGAAATCGGATATATCAACGGATGGACTGATAAAGAAAAACTGCTTGAATCAGCTAAGCGTTATGGAAAGAGTCCTTATGGAATGCACTTGAAAGCCGTCGCGGAAGGAAAGGTAAGGTATTGATATGACAATCGTTGTAACAGGTGGAGCCGGTTTCATTGGCGGCAATTTTATTCACTACCATTTGAAAGAACATCCGGAAGACCGGGTTGTGTGCATCGATAAGCTGACCTATGCCGGCAATCTTTCCACACTCACTCCCGTCATGGACAATCCCAACTTCCGCTTCTGTAAGCTAGATATTTGCGACCGTGATGACATATATGCTCTCTTTGAGGAAGAGAAGCCTGATGCTGTGATCAACTTTGCGGCAGAGTCTCATGTGGATAGGAGCATTGAAGATCCAGGAATTTTCCTGCAAACCAACATCATAGGTACGAGCGTGATGATGGATGCCTGCCGGGCGTTCGGTAGTGTTAGATATCATCAGGTTAGCACAGATGAGGTTTATGGCGACTTGCCTCTGGACCGTCCCGATCTGTTCTTTACTGAGGAAACGCCGATTCATACCAGCTCTCCGTACTCAAGCTCAAAAGCAGGAGCAGATTTGCTTGTCCAGGCGTACTACCGGACCTACGGCCTGCCGATTACAATCAGCCGGTGCTCCAACAACTATGGCCCATATCATTTTCCAGAGAAGCTCATCCCGCTGATGATTGCGAACTGCCTGAACGACAAGCCGCTGCCTGTGTATGGCGAAGGACTGAATGTCCGTGACTGGCTCTATGTGGAAGATCACTGCAAGGCCATCGATCTGATCGTCAGGAAAGGACGAATCGGAGAAGTCTACAATGTTGGCGGCCACAATGAGATGCGGAACATAGATATCGTGAAGTTGATCATCCATGAGCTCGGGAAGAGCGAGGATCTGATTACTTATGTGACCGATAGAAAAGGTCATGATCTCCGTTATGCCATTGACCCGACCAAGATCCACAATGAGCTGAACTGGCTGCCGGAGACAAAGTTCCAAGATGGTATCAAGAAGACTATAGCCTGGTACTTGGATAATCGTAGCTGGTGGGAAGAAATCATCAGCGGCGAGTACCAGAACTATTACGAGAAGATGTATAAGAATCGTTAATTCAACCGCTGTGTGGATACACAGAGATATAAGGAGCCGACCCAAGGCTAACAAATCAATTTGAAAGTATTCGTAACAGGTGTAACAGGACAGCTGGGATATGACGTTATGATTGAGCTTATCAAGCACGGGCATGAAGTCATCGGTTCCGGTGGACGTAAAGGTGACGATATGAGAGTATTCGTAACTGGTATTGGAGGGCAACTTGGGCACGATGTGGTCAACACATTAGCTGCTCGTGGACATGATGCTGTGGGGGCAGATATTCAAGATACTTATTGTGGCGTCCAGGATGGTACGGCAGTTGTGAGTGCGCCATATGTACAATTGGATATCACCGATAAGGAAGCGGTAGCGGCTACAATTGAGAAGATAAAGCCAGATGCCATTATCCATTGTGCCGCATGGACGGCGGTTGACGCGGCAGAGGATGAGGAAAACCGAGAAAAGGTTGATGCAATCAATCATCTCGGTACACAGTACATTGCGGATGCGGCAAAGTCTGTTGATGCAAAGATGATTTATATTTCCACAGACTATGTCTTTGATGGTCAAGGGGAACGCCCATGGGAGCCAGATGATAAATGCTACGCTCCGCTTAACGTCTATGGTCAGAGCAAGTTGGACGGTGAGCTGGCCGTAAGTTCAACTCTGGATAAATTCTTTATTGTTCGCATAGCTTGGGCTTTTGGTTTGAACGGTAAGAATTTCATCAGGACAATGATTAATGTGGGCAAGACACATGATACCGTTCGTGTGGTCAATGATCAGATCGGCACACCAACGTATACGCTGGATCTTGCGCGGTTGCTGGTAGACATGGTCGAGACCGAGGAATACGGCTATTATCACGCCACCAATGAAGGTGGCTATATCAGTTGGTATGACTTTTGCCGCGAATTCTATAAGCAGTATGGGCTCAGCACTACAGTGATTCCGGTTTCCACAGTGGAATACGGGTTGAGCAAAGCAGCGAGACCATTTAATTCCCGATTGAATAAAAGTAAACTGGTGGAGGCAGGCTTCAAGCCGCTCCCTGATTGGAAAGATGCAGTAAGAAGATACTTAGCGGAGGCGAATTTGTAATGGGTCAGATTAAAGTAACGTATAACTTGAGCGATATAGAAGGACTATGCCTGATTGAATCTACTGTTCATGGTGATGAGCGCGGTTATTTCATGGAGACTTTCAGCCAGAAGGATATGTACGAGGCAGGGCTGTACTTTAGTTTTGTTCAGGACAATCAGTCAATGAGCACGAAAGGTGTTCTGCGTGGCCTACATTTCCAGAAGAAGTTCCCGCAAACTAAGTTAGTGCGCGTTATCAAAGGCTCCGTCTACGATGTGGCGGTTGACCTCCGTGCCGGATCTCCGACGTATGGAAAATTCCACGGTGAAATCCTCACAGAGGATAACCGGAAGCAGTATTTGATTCCGCGTGGTTTTGCACACGGATTTCTCGTCCTTTCCGATGTAGCAGAGTTCTGCTATAAGTGCGATGACTTTTATCATGCCAATGATGAAGGTGGTCTCGCCTGGAACGATCCGGAAATTGGAATTGTCTGGCCGGAAGTTGAAGGCATTTATCCCGGTAGTGCAGATGCCTCTGGATACACAATGTCAGACGGTCATCCGCTGATTCTGAGCGAGAAGGATCAGAAATGGTTGCCACTAAAAGATACGTTCAAATTCGGGGTATAACGCTATGAAAATACTGGTTACAGGAGCAAACGGATACCTCGGCCAGGGTATCGTAAAGCATATTCTTGATCATGGTCATACTGTTGTTGCGACAGGAAGAAAGTTGGATCGTGTAGATGATCGAGCGGAAAAGAAACCGTGCGATCTATTCTCTGTTGAAGATCCATACACCTATTTCGGACAACCGGATATCCTTCTCCACCTTGCATGGCGTGATGGATTCGTTCACTATTCTGATGCTCACATTGATGACCTGCCAAAGCACTATGCATTTATTCGGAAGTTTGCGGAATCTGATGTGAAGATGATTGCCGGGATGGGTTCCATGCATGAAATCGGATTCTTTGAAGGAAGCATCAAAGAGGAGACACCTTGCAATCCAATCACTCCGTATGGGATATCGAAAAATGCTCTACGTGAACTGACTGCTATGCTTTGCAAGCAGAAGAGCAAGAAATTCATGTGGCTGCGTGGGTACTATATTGTCGGTAACAGTCAGTATGGCTCATCTATCTTCTCAAAAATCACTGCTGCAGAGGCTGAAGGGAAAGAGGAATTCCCATTTACGATGGGGCAGAACCAGTTCGATTTCATTGACTACGATGATTTCTGTGAGCAGGTAGCGCGAGCAGTTGAACAGGACGAGGTGCTGGGTGTTATCAATATTTGTTCCGGACATCCCGAAAAACTGGCGGATAGAGTAGAGCGGTTTATAGAGGAAAATGGCTATAAGATTAAGTTGAAATACGGCGCATTCCCAGACAGGCCCTATGACTCTAAAGCTGTGTGGGGTGATGGGAAGAAGATAGAGAGAATAATGGTAAAAATATAGTGTTTTCTCACTATTTGAATGGTGATATAAGTGCTAAATGTAAAGACTAATACATGGAAACCGTCAGTGTCCGTGATTGTACCAGTATATAATACAAAAGATTATCTTGAAAAGTGCTTAAATAGTTTGATAAGTCAAACTCTATACAATATAGAAGTTGTTATGATAGATGATGGTTCATTTGATGGATCGGAGAAGATATGTGATTATTATTCAGAGATAGATTCTCGTTTTAGTGTTTTTCACAAAAAAAAATGAAGGACTTGCTGCTGCAAGAAATAAAGGAATTAGTCTTGCTCATGCGGATTACGTAATGTTTGTGGACAGTGATGATTGGGTTGAGCCAGAATTTTGCGAGGCTCCATTTTATGTTGCTCAGTGTTATGATGTTGATGTGGTTGCTTTTCAATATTTACAGCATGGACGAATTCTTGCTTCTAAAAGAAGATGTTTTCCAGTTGAAGGCATTATAGCAAAAAAAGAGGTTCTATCAAAATACTGGTCATTTACAGATGCTGTTGTATGGAATAAATTATATAGAAAAGAGTTGTTCAAAGGTATTCAGTTTCCAGTTGGTCACTTGTGTGAAGACGGAGCTGTAACACATTTGGTAGTTCATAAAGCGAATACAATATACTTGCTCAATAAATATTTATATAATCATTTAAATTTTCGTTCTGATAGTATATCAAATCAGATGTCATCACAATTTGTTGAAGATGCTTTTAATTATGGCTTTGAGAGAATTAATAATCTTAAGCAATGGGGATATAATTATTCTGATGAGGAAATGAAGCTTCAGTTTGTTTACTAAAATGGTGTCGTAATGAGGGCGGTTGTAGAGTAGCGAGAAAAGTACAGAAAAGTGTAGAAAACGCTTGAAAATCAAGGGTTTTACACACTTGGAAGTGTAAAGAAATGGATAAAAGAGTGTAGTGAAAAACACAGCAGAAACAGGGAAAACGGGATAGCAGAAAAGAGTACAAGAAACAGAGTTTGTTTACTAACGAGAAAAAGGGCAAAAAACGGTAGTTTGAAAGAGTAAAGAAAAAGGGAAGTTTATTTACTAAAAAATAATTAGTAGGGAGTTTATTTACTAAACAGCGGAGGAGCTGTTTTTGAGCAAAAAACAGGGAAAAAGGGCGAAATCTGAGGAAGATTGAAATAGGAGTTTATTTACTAAAACACAGCGGGAAGCCTTGAAATACAAGGGTTTTTGAAGAGTAGATAAGCGGAAAAGTAGCGAGTTTGAAAGAGTTAAAGAAGAGTACAGTATTTACTGTTAGTAAATAAACTTGGGTAGATGTGGACGAGAAGATAATAGGAAAACACAGACCGGGGACGGTCGTTGAGAATATAGAGAAGAGAGACTGAGATGATAAAGAGACTGCATCATACGGCGATTATCGTTAGCTCCGAAGATGGAGTTGAGTTTTATAAAGGACTTGGGTTTGTTGAAGAAAACCGCGTAGATCGTGGCTATGACCAGATTGTTTGGATGAACGGTTACGGAGAAAAGTTGGAGCTTTTTATCGACAGCACTCACCCAACAAGACCTACTAATCCAGAAGCATTAGGGCTGAGACATCTTGCATTTGAAGTTGACGATGTTGATGCAGAGTGGGAAAGGCTGTGTAAATACAGCCCGGAACCAATTAGAACGAAAGATGACGGCAAAAAGGTGTTCTTTGTAAAAGACCCCGATGGTTTGCCGATTGAAATAAGAGATTAACAAAGGAGCAGATGATGAACTATTTAATTGTTGTAGCACATCCTGATGATGAGGTACTTGGTGCTGGTGCAACCATATATAAATTGGCACAAGAAGGTCATCAAGTAGATATTGCTATCATGTGTGCTGAGGCAAGAGCGAGAGCAAATCGACCGGAAGATGATCAGCTTTCAGCTGATTTGGAATCAAGTTCAGAAACCCTTGGTGTCCACAAAACATTTCTGGGGACTTTCCCAAACATTGAAATGAACACAGTCCCGCATCTTCGGCTCGTTCAATTTATAGAAAAGGCGATTATTGATAGTAACCCTGAGATTGTTATTACACATCATCCTGCCGATACCAACAATGATCATCATCAAACATCAATTGCTTGCCAGGCTGCAATTCGTTTGTTCCAGCGCCGTGATGATGTGAAGCCGATTTCGGAGTTTTGGTATATGGAAGTTCCATCATCAACTGAATGGTCTGTGGATACGACGACAAACCGTTTTCAGCCGAATACATATGTTGAGATTGGGGCAGAAGGGATTAACACAAAAATCAAAGCACTCAGTCTATATCGTGGTGTAATGAGAGAATATCCGCATCCAAGAAGTAATGAAGGTTTGACGGGTCTTGCTTCATACAGGGGAATGCAGGCTGGGTTAAATTATGCTGAGGCGTTTGAGTGTGCGTTTAGAAGAATAAAGTAAGGCTTTGTAAGGGGATATAAGTTTTGTACGCAAAAATAATAAAAAGAGTGCTGGACACGATCCTTGCGATTATTGGTGTTACTGTTGCTTTAATTCCAATGATTTTTATAGCTATTGCAATAAAATCAGATAGCAGCGGACCCGTGTTTTTTAAGCAAGAGCGAGAAGGAAAGCATCATAGAAAATTTAATATCTATAAGTTCAGAACAATGTGTGTAGGGGCTTACGAGATGGGTGGCATTGCAACGAGCGAAAAGGATTCTCGTATTACAAAAGTGGGCGCATTCCTACGACGTACCAGCCTAGATGAGATTCCCCAATTTTTTAATATCCTCAAAGGAGATATGGCGATCATCGGTCCTCGTCCTGTGCTTGATTGGGAATATAAAGAGTATAGCAACAAGAAATATGAATCTCGATTTGATGTAAGGTCTGGAATGTTCTGCACAGTTGATTTAGATTATAGAGCTACTGCTGATAGAAATATGCAGTTCCAAATGGACGCGGATTATGCAAAAAATATAACATTTGTTGGTGATGTAAAAATCTTCTTTGGAATAATAAAGACAGTAGTTCTTGGTAAGAATGTTTACCGCGATGAAGGAGATACAGAAAATGTTAGATAATTTCAATGGACATAAAGTTATTGTATTTGCATTGGAACACTATAATCCACTTGGCCATATAAGAAGTCTTGGAGAAAACGGAATTAATCCGATATATATATCGGTGAAACGTCGTGGCCCAGTTGCCTGTTTAAGTAAGTATATCTCTACTTGCCACCACGTTGATACGGTTGAAGAAGGGTACAGGCTTTTACTCGATACGTATGGAAATGAAGAAAAAAAGCCTTATTTGATTTTTTCAGATGATAAATCAGTTGGCTTTTTCGATTTACACTACGATGAAATAAAGAATAAATTCATTTTCTTTAACTCTGGAAAAGCAGGAAGAATCAATGAGTTTATGGACAAACAAAGGATATTAGAAATAGCAAAAAAGCACGGCTTTAATGTCCTTGAATCTTGGGTTGTAAAACTTGGAGAGATCCCTGAAGGTATCGTATATCCTGTTATTACAAAGGACATATCACCTAATTCCGGCAGTTGGAAATCTGATGTCTTTATCTGCGAAAACGAAGAGGAATTGAAGGAAGCCTTTACTAAGATTTCCAGTCCTACCGTTCAGATTCAGCGGTTTGTCGACAAAAAGAATGAATATGCTATTGAGGGCTTTACGACTAACCAAGGTACTCAAATGCTCATAGGTTCAACGCTCACATGGAAATACCTCATCAAAGGTTATTATAGCCCGTATCATGATGTGATGATGCTCAAAGACGAGAGTATTCGAACAAGGCTTCAAGCACTCTTTTCTGAAATCGGATTTGAAGGCATATTTGAGGTAGAGTTCCTTATTGATAAAGACGATACCTATTATTTTCTGGAAGCCAATTTCAGAGCGTCTGCATGGAACTACTCTTCAGCTGTTGCTGGGATGCCGCTTGCTTATTTGTGGGTTAAATCAATGGAAGAAGGAAATATTCCGGCAGATGCTGAGAAACCATTCGAACCGTTCACGGATATGTCAGAGGTAATTGATTACGGAAAACGTGTTGAAGGCGGTATGTGCAGTTTAGCGGAGTGGCTCAGAGATTTTAAAGAAGCTAAGAATACTTATTATTATAACAAGGAAGATCCGGCTCCTTTTGAGTACCTGTTTGAGCATTGGGATGAATACAAATAACGAGGAATAATTCTATGAAATATGTTCTTATTCTGGGGAAAAATAGTTATTTGGGTGAAAGCTTTAAGAAATGGCTTGAAAAAACACCTGATGAGTATCAAGTGGGTATTATAGAGACAAAAGAAGGCAGATGGAAAAAGGCTGATTTTTCTCAATATGATACCGTTGTGAATTTTGCAGGTATTGCGCACATTAATAAAATAAAACCAGATATGGAGGAGCTGTTTTATTCTGTCAATAGAGATTTAGCAGTTGAAATGTGTTCATATGCAAAAAAAGCCGGAGTAAAACAATTTATTCAATTTAGTTCAATGAATGTTTATGGGGACTACTGCGATAATATTACGGATCTAACAAAAGAGAATCCAACGAGCTTCTATGGTGAAAGTAAACTCCAGGGCGACCTTGGATTAAAAAAGCTGGAGGATGAGAGCTTTATAGTTTCTTATATTAGACCTCCGTTTGTGTACGGGAAGAACTGCACAGGAAACTACAACAGCATCAGTACAATTGCAAAGAAGACACCGATCTTCCCCACATATAAGAACAAGAAGAGCATGATTTATATCGATAATCTCTGCGAGTTTGTGAGGAGAGTTATTGATGAGCGGCTTGGTGGAGTGCTTGCACCTCAGAATAAAGAACTGGTTTCAACAGTTGATTTGGTACGTGAGATAGCGAGAGTAAACGGGAAGAAGATCTGGTTTACAGGGCTATTCAATTGGGTCATTTGGCCTGCGTGTAAGATGACTAGGTTTTTCCGAAGAGCGTTTGCTGATGATTGCTATGTGCCAGAATTGAGCAGATACTGGGATAACAAGTACTGCGTTGTGAGTTTTGCACGTTCTATAGAATTAACTGAAAAAGGAAAATGATAATGAGAATTCTAGTTGTATCACAGTATTATTATCCAGAGCAGTTCAGGATAAATGACATATGTGAGTGCTTGGTAAAACGAGGGCATAGCGTAACCGTATTAACAGGCTTACCCAATTATCCTGAAGGAGAAATATACCCTGGATATGAAGACAAGTACAAGGAAACAGAACTCCACAATGGTGTAAATATTATTCGGTGTAATGTTAGACCAAGGCATAAAGGTAGTTTTCAATTATTTCGAAGTTACCTTAGTTATGTTCTTGCAGCCTCAAAAAGAATTAAAAAATTACAAGAGCAATTTGATGTTGTATATGTATATCAAATGTCTCCGGTTACTACAATTTATCCAGCATCTTTGATTAAAAAGAAAGAAAATATTCCTTTGTATGTATATTGTTGTGACGTGTGGCCGGACTCTGTAAGAGACATGTCAGAAGGAAAAATAATGGGGACTAATAATCCCATATATATTATTGCAAAATGGATATCTCGGAGTCTGTATTCAAAAGCCGATATGATTGGTGTCAAATGCAATCAGTTTTCAGAATATCTTAGAAACGTTTGCTCTATTGATTCAAAAAAATGCAAGCTGAATTATGAGCACGCCGAGGATAGTTATCTTTCCATATCTGAAAACCCGAAAGATAACTCTTGTTATGACTTCATGTTTTTAGGAAATATTGGAATTTCGCAAAATTGCGATTATCTTGTCAAAGCAGCAAAACTACTGAAAACAGACAAAGCTTTTAAATTGCATTTTGTTGGGAGCGGATCAGCAATGGACAGTTTACAACAATATGTTCAAGACAGCGGTATGAGCGACTTGGTTGTTTTTCATGGAAGGCATCCTGTTTCAGAAATTAATGAGTTTTATGAAATTGCTGATTGTTGTATGCTTATACTTGCAGCTAAAACGGCGATAGGGTTGACTCCTCCGGCAAAACTAGTTGGTTATATGGCAGCTTCAAGACCTATAATAGCAGCTGCGGAAGGAGCGACAAAAGATATCCTTGCAGAAGCAAATTGCGGATTGTGTGTTAAGCCTGATGATATACAATCAATTAGCAATGCAATGAAATATGCGATTGAAAATCAGGATGAATTCGATAATAAAGGAATAAATGGAAGAGAGTATTTCAAGACACATTTTACTTTGGAAAAGCATATTGATGAGCTTGAAAAACAATTATCAGAGCTGATTGGAGGACAATAATATGTCTGAGTTTAATGGAGCAACGTTACTTATAACTGGTGGAACAGGTTCTTTTGGAAATGCTGTGCTAAAACATTTCTTGGAATCCGATGTTGGGCAGATTAGAATCTTTTCCCGTGATGAAAAAAAACAAGACGATATGCGTCACGAGCTTCAAGCGAAGCATACTGACTATGCGGACAAGGTCAAGTTCTATATTGGAGATGTGCGTGATCCGCAGTCGATAAAAGATGCCATGCCTGGTGTTGATTATATTTTCCACGCTGCGGCTCTAAAGCAAGTCCCTTCCTGTGAATTCTTTCCTATGCAGGCAGTTAAAACTAATGTTGAAGGTACTGATAATATGCTTCACGCGGCTATCGAAGCTGGTGTGAAGAGGGTTGTATGTCTCTCCACTGATAAGGCTGCGTACCCCATCAATGCAATGGGGATTTCTAAGGCTATGATGGAGCACGTTATCACGGCTAATGCTCGTGTGGCTGCTGAGCGTGGTAACACGGTTATCTCTTGTACGCGCTATGGAAACGTCATGTGTAGCCGTGGTTCTGTTATTCCGCTTTTCATCGATCAGATTAGAGCTGGAGATCCTATCACAATAACAAATCCTGAGATGACCCGCTTTCTCATGAATCTTGATGAAGCTGTTGAACTTGTTCAGTTCGCTTTTGAACATGCCAATCCCGGTGACCTATTTGTTCAGAAGGCGGACGCATCTACTATTGGCGACCTTTCTAAAGCTGTTCAGCAGCTCTTCGGTGATACGGGAACTCGTATTATCGGGACACGACACGGAGAAAAGCTCTACGAAACCCTTCTAACAACTGAAGAAAAGCTGAAGGCCGAAGATATGGGTAACTACTTCCGTATTCCTGCTGACAATCGTGACCTGAATTATGATAAGTACTTCATAAAAGGGCAAGTCCTTACACAGGCTGACGAAGCATACACGAGCCATAACACTGTAAGATTGGACGTTGAGGGGATAGTCAAGAAATTGCTTACGACCGATTATGTGAAAGAACAGTTGGAGGTGGGAAGGTGAAGCTATTGATTCTTGGTTCAGATGGTATGGTGGGGCATGTTGTAATGCTATACATGAAAGAACAAGGGCACGATGTGACTGGTATTGGAGAGCGGGATCCCATTTTTGAAGAGTATTCTACACTGGAGAAAACAATTCAAGTTGGCAAGTATGATGCAGTTATCAATTGTACCGCAATAATTAACCAGGATGCTGAGGCTGATAAGGTTGGCGCAGTGCAAGTTAATTCTCTGCTTCCCCATTATCTTGAAGCTGTTACGGCCGAATCTAATACAGTTGTCGTTCATAGAAGTACAGACTGTATTTATTCTGGAGAGAGAGGCAATTATACACTCGAAGACTGGCCAGATGCTGTCAGTTTCTATGCTCGCTCAAAGGCGCTAGGTGAATTGAACAATGAAAAGGATATTACAATCCGTACATCGCTGATCGGTCCAGAAGAGTCTGCAAACGGGAGTGGCCTTTTCAATTGGTTCTATAATCAGAGAGGTGAGGTTAATGGTTTTGCAAATGCTATCTGGACAGGGCTGACAACCATTGAATTTGCCCGTGAGATAGAATGGTTGCTTTTAAATCATAAACATGGTGTTTTCCAGCTTGTCCCAGATTATGCAATTGGCAAGTACGATCTTCTCATCCTGTTTGAGAAGTTCTATCCAGGGGGCAGACAGATTAATCGGATTGAAAATAAACGAGTAGACAAGTCACTTGCACCCGTATGCGGTGGCTTGATTGTTCCGGATTATGAAACCCAAATTGCTGAGATGCGTAAGTGGACAGATGCCCACAAGAGTATTTATCGATATGAATAAAAAATGGAGGAATAAAAAATGAGTAAACTGAAATTGATGATTGTCATGGGTACCCGTCCTGAGATAATCAAGCTCTCTGAGATTGCTAAAAAAGCGGATAAGTATTTTGACCTTAAGATTGTCCATACTGGTCAGAACTATGACTATGAGCTGAACAAGTTATTTTTTGAGGAACTTGGGCTCCGTGAGCCTGATTTCTACCTTGGGGTTGTGGGTGATAATCTTGGGCAGACAATGGGAAATGTCATTGCAAAATCCTACGAACTTTTTGACAAGGAAAAGCCAGATGCAATTCTGGTGCTTGGAGATACGAACTCTTGCCTCTGCGTTATTTCTGCAAAGCGTCTAAAAATACCTGTATTCCATCTTGAAGCTGGTAATCGTTGCAAGGATGAGAACCTTCCTGAAGAGGTCATCCGTCGCATTGTTGATGTGACGAGTGACGTAAACCTATGTTATTCTGAAAATGCACGTCGTTATATTCTTGATACCGGTGTCCGTCCGGAGAATACTTATGTTGTCGGTTCCACTATGGCAGAGGTTCTGACTGCTAATATTGATAAGATCAACAATAGCTCAGTTCTGGATCAGCTTGGTTTGGAGGCTGGTAAGTACATCCTTCTTTCTGCTCACCGCGAAGAGAATATCGATATCGAGAGTAACTTCTTTAGCTTGATGAACGCCGTTAACGCAATGGCTGAAAAGTATGACATGCCGATTCTTTACTCTTGCCATCCGAGAAGCAAGAAGTACATAGAGGCGAGAGGTTTTAAGTTCGATTCTCGTGTCATTCAGCACAAACCTTTGGGATTCTTCGATTATAACAAGCTGCAGCAGAATGCTTTCTGTGTTGTGTCCGACAGCGGTACGATCCCGGAAGAAGGTTCTTATTTTAAGTTTCCCGCGGTTTCAATCAGAACAAGCACTGAGCGTCCGGAGGCAATGGATAAGGGTATCTTCGTAATCGGCTCCATTACTTCCGACTATGTTTTACAGGCAGTAGATCTCGCTGTCTCCATGCATGCTAATGGTGATGATGGTCTGACAGTTCCGGCCTACTGTGATGAAAATGTCAGCACGAAAGTCATTAAAATAATCCAGAGTTATGTTGGGATTGTTAACAAAATGGTGTGGAGAAAACTATAATATAGGGAGGTAATAGTTGGATGGTAGTTCACACAGAAGTTGACAAAATTGAGTATGGCTCAATTACAGCCATCACTCTAAAAGTAATGGATGGTGATTCTGTCATCCAACGTTGTTCGTTTGATATATTAAATGAAGGGACAGTAGCGCATTTAAAATCAATCGTTCTGCCTAGTAATAATATACACCAAGATGAAATTTGCAGGTCATTTGATGAAATCGTGAGGCACCTTAAATTGCATGGGATAACAAGTATCGAAATCGAGGGAAAGAACACGAAATGAAGAATTATTGTCTAGTTAGTTTTTGTAATATATATGTTCTTCCATATGCCAAAACATATATAGACGAAATAATAAAGTCGGGAAATAAGTGCACATTGCTTTTCTGGGATAGAGATGCTGTAGACGGTGAAAATGATCAGTACGAAGGTTGTGAAAAGATATGCTATCAAATGAAGATTAATCCAGAAAGCACTGGGGTAACGAAGCTGGTTGGGTATCTTAAGGCTGCTAGATTTTTCAATAGAGTATTAGAAAAAACCGATTTCGAAGGGATTGTTTTTTTACAGACCCACGCAGCGATAATGTGCAAGAATATATTATTAAAGAAATTTAGAAATAGATATATTGTCGACATTAGAGACTACACATGGGAAAATTTTGCCCCATACAAATGGCTAGAAGAAAAAACCATGAAAGAAGCATACTCGGTGGTAATCTCATCACCAGCTTATAGAAAATTTCTTCCCAAAAGAGAATATATAATCGCTCATAACTACACACCATTTTCAGAGGATGTAATTAGAGAAATAAGGGAATCGTCCGAAAGACGACAGAATTCTCCTGTTGGCATTTCTTTTGTCGGGACTATTCGCTTTTTGGATATGGACAAAAAGATACTACAACTTTTTAAGAATGATGAAAGGTTTAAAATCAATTACTTTGGAACGGGTTCAGATGTATTAAAAACATTTGCAGAGGACAATCATATAGATAATGTTGAGTTCTATGGATCATTCAAACCTATTATGACAACGGAATTCTATAAAAAAACAGATTTAATCAATAATGTCTACGGAAATCATGATCGTTTTTTGGACTTTGCGCTTTCGAATAAATTATATCACTCCGGCCAATTTCATATTCCAATCCTTGTCTGCCCTGAAACCTATATGGAGGAAATTGCTCTTCAATATCACATGGGGTTCGTTTTAGATGTTAATGACAAAGAATCACCAGATAAACTCTTTAAATGGTTCAGACAGCTTGACAGACAAAAACTAGCCAAAGGTTGTGATAGCTTTATTGAGACCGTGAAATTGGACAATGAAAAGTTCACGGAAATGATTATTTGTTTTTTAAGAAAATAGTATAAATCTAGGAGTCACGAATATGAATGTTGCTTTAGTCACTCAAAGCTTTGGTGCAGGTGGAGCTGAAAAAATGATGGCTTTTGTCATTAACACATTAGTTCCTGTTTCAGATAGAATTTCTATCATATTAACTGAAAATGTGATTGATTATATCTTTCCTGATAATGTCACATTTAAGGTCTTGAAACCATATGATAGATCCAATGGTCCACTTGATAAGGTAAATGAATTACGTTACATTGCAAAAGAAGCAAACAAAATAATCATTGAAGAATCAATAGATCTGTTAATTGGTTTTGGTGCATATTTCGCTACAGTATGTGTTTTAGCAGCTAAAGGGACCCATTGCAAGGTTATTGGCTCTGAAAGGCGTGCACCATCTATGATGACAAAAACATGGCAATTAATCAGCAAATGGTCATATAAAAAATGTGATATGTTAGTATTTCAGCTTAAAGGAGCCCGTGACTATTACTCGAATTTAAAAACTGAACAGACAAGAATAATTCCAAATCCGTACATATCAAAATGGGATGACTTACCGAACATAGATGCCAGACGGAAAGTAGTCTGCATGGCCGCGGCAAGACTAGAATACGAGAAGGGCTTTGATATTGGTATCAAAGCGATGTCGAAAGTAGTTAAAAAACATAATGATTACAAGATGGAAATCTATGGCGCTGGGGACTTCGAATCATTATACGGTGATCTTATTAGGAATCTACAAATGCAAGAGTTTGTAGATTATAAAGGAATTTCGAAGACTATAATAGAAGATATTTATGATGTGTCAGTATTTGCTCTTCCATCGCGCAGTGAGGGCATACCTAATATGTTATTGGAAGCGATGGCTGCGGGTATTCCTTCTATAGCAGCAGATTGTCCTCCTGGAGGACCGAAAATGCTAATTGAGAATGAGCAAAATGGCCTAATTGTACCTACAGAGAATTGTGATTTGCTTGCTGATGCAATTTGTAGTATTATTGAAAATGATTATCTTAGTGTAAAATTATCAAGAAATTCACGAAAAATAAAAGATCGGTTTGACCCATTTGTGATTGGAAAAGAATGGTTAGACTGTGTTCAAACAGTATTAGTTAGTAATAACGATTTATAGGTGAAAGAATAATGCAGTTGAAATTGAAAGGCAAAGACTTTTTGCTTTGGATAATAAATATTGTGTTACTAATCGCTTCAATTATCGAGGCATTTTCTTCCAAAAGTATTCAAAATGATAATTGGGCAGAGGTGGCTTTCTATCTTTCTATTATTTGCATTTCAGTCAATGTATTGACAATGATTTCCTTAAAGGTACGAATTAGCGACTTTAGGATTCCATTTACTGTTCTTACCTACCTATTTATGTACGGAAGAATTTGGTTACACTATTTGAACTTGGATAGTGAAATATTTTGGGTGCTGCATAAGTTTTTTTTATATGATAATTTGCAACTATCAAGCCTGTATGTAGTGGCATGTACACAGGCTCTATTTATTGGGCTTTTTATAAAGGAGAGTTTAATATCAAAAGAAGAATATGTATTATCAAATGATGCTAATTACGGCAGTGGCATGCTATCTTCTACTGGTTATTTGCTGTTGATGATTGGAATCCCTTGCAGATTGATTACAGATATCAATTCGATTATGTCTACTGCAACTACAGGAAACTATAACTCGATTACAATTCAAACAGGATTGGTCGATGATTTTGCGCATTTATTAATTCCTGGATTATTGTGTTTGCTTGAAGCTAAACCAAAAATTAGAAAACCTTTAATAATAATAATTGCAGTTTACTATATAGCAATGATGAGTGTTACAGGTGACAGAAGATACTATGTGGCTGGATTACTTGCAATTGTCGCCTATTACCTATCTAAACGTGAGGAGAGAATTCGGCCTATTAGAGCAATTGGTATCATAGCACTAGGTGTGATTTTTTTGAATTTCTTAGAAATTATTAGAGTGATGAGACTAGGAGGCTTAGGCTCTGTATTGTCATTTGCAAGTAAATATGGGACTGATTTATTTGTATTTGACAATCTCCTATACGATGTATTGGCGGAGTTTGGTATTTCCTTCTATTCAGTAGTTAATATTGTTAGTAACATCCCTGGTTATATGCCCTTTCAGTATGGAGCCACACTTCTGAGGTGTATTCCCTCGGTGTTGCCAATTGGATCATTCTTTGGTGATTTTTTCGATAAAGCATCACCATCGACTTTGATAAACAAATATACGGGCTATCCGGTTGGGGCCACAATGTTTGGAGATTTATATGCAAACTTTTCTATTTGGGGCATATTAGTTTGTGTGTTACTTGGACTTGTAATATATTCGATTTTTGAAAAGAGAAAGAAGAGTACTCACCCCCTTAGAACAGTTTTATATTATACTAGCTATTATATTCTCATTAATATGGTTAGATGTACTTTCTTTGAGATTTTTAGAGCATATATCTGGTGTATATATATTCCAATTATTATTTATTCACTTATTAATAGGAAGACCGGAAGAGCAAGTTAAGAAAAGAATTACTCACCACTTAATTAAGGATCATAAAGAATGATTATTGAATTTTATGGGTTGCCTGGATCCGGAAAAACAACCGTAGCAAATCAATTGTGTAATACTCTAAAAGAAAATAGAGTGCCTTATATCACAGCAGATAATTATCTTAAGGAATATTGTAGAAAAGGAAGTACTTTAAAATCGTTGCTACACCCATATTGCTTTAAGTTTATCATTTCTGTATTGGGGATTGCTGCTAAATATAAACTAATTAGAAAGAAAGATGTAATAATACGCATTATAAGAATTGCTCCAGTTATTGATTATTATAGAACACATCAGGACGAATTAATAATAATGGATCAAGCAGTTATCCAACAATTTGTTTCGGCCTTCTATAATTATTGTGAGCTTTCAAAGACGGACATGTACATGATTCCTTCCATTATAGATAAATATTCCATCAAACCTGTTCATGTCACTGCAGCAACTTCGGTAGCCTCTAACAGGATTAGTATTAGAGGGGAAGAGACGCACGGCCGGTTAGATTCAATCATCGACAACGGGGAAAGAAGAAATGTTTTGATTGTTCAGGAAAAAAACTTTTCCGAATGTCGTAGCTTGCTTGAGAATTCAAATAAAAGCATTGATTTTGACAATACAAAAAGTGGTGTCATTAATGTTACTCCTTTATTAAAGGCCCTTGATTTAGTAGAAGAGAAAGGATTAGAGACAGTATGGGACGCCTGAAAAGCATAATTAATAATCTTTCTAATAATGCGTATTTATTTGCTATTGTAACAAAAGTATTATCAGTTGTATTGGTAATGCTGTACTCAATAGTTTATAGCAGATACTTTGGCCCAGAAATAAAGGGGACTGGTGATGTCGTTCTAAATTATGCCGATTTTATTAAAATAATTGCTTGTCTTGGAATGTACCAGGCATATCCGTATTTCAAGAAGTGTCGTGGAATCGAGGTGTATTCTGAGTTTATTAATAATACATTTGGCATGTTTGGAGTGTATCTCGCATTAGCAATTATTTCGGTTTTAGTAATTAAACCCTCGTTAATGACATCTGCAATAATTATCCTTGTTCCTATAATGTATGCAATACAACAATTGAATTATGTAGTTCTAGTTGAAAGACCAAAAACTAGAAATAGTGCACAAGTTTTGCTCGATAGTATTGATATTGTAATTGTTGTAATTCTGATGTTCATTTTTCAAGCATCAGAAATGCTTTGCATTGTTTATCTAATTGTAAGGCATCTGATACATCTAATAGTTGCTGTAATTAATTTAAAAGTTTCTATTATATCAATACGGCCGACACTAAAGATGGCAAGAAAATATATCAGCTATGGTTGGATTCCAATGCTAACAATTCTTTTTATGGAGATAAATTATAAAGCTGATATTATCATGATGGAAGGATTTAGCGTTTCAAGAGCATCTATAGGTATATACTCTCTCGGCTTAACATTAGCACAAAAAATCTGGTTAATTCCAGATGCTCTTAAGGATATTTTGCTTTCTAAACTGGCAAACGGGAAAAGCCTAGATGAAGTAAAAAAAGTTACTCGCTTAAGTTTGTTTGTTGTAGTAGTTTTTATAATTTTGCTAGCAATTATAGGGAAACCAGCAATAGTTTTGCTTTATGGACATGACTATGAAGATGCTTACTTAGTTTTGCTAATCTTATTGGTTGGCGTATTAGGCATGGTTTTTTATAAGATGATTTATTCATATAATGTGGTCAATGGAAAAAGAATAATAAATTTAGTGTTACTTGGAATAGCAGCAGCAATAAACATTGTTGTTAACGCTGTTCTTATTCCTCCACTCGGTATGATAGGGGCAGCTATTGCATCTACATTGTCATATTTCCTTTGTGGGATTTTATTTCTTTTCACTTTTTGCAGAAAAAATTCTGTCAGATTCAAGGATATGGTTTTAATAAACAAAGAAGATATTGACAACCTGAAAAGTATTTTTAAAAACAAATCAGCGAGGTAAGACAAATATGTATTTCAACCATAAAAGTCTTGGCTCCCAAAATGGGATTTCTATTGCATTTTTAGGGCAGGATGGGGCTGGGAAATCTACAGTTACAAATCAAATATGTGAGTGGTTAAATTGGAAAATCGAGGCACGGAAATTTTATTTAGGTAGCGGAGATCATTATCATTCCATATTTAAGAGCTTGAAGAAATTGTTCCGAAGTAATAATTCTTTGTCTAAGTCCGTTTGGGCATTGCTTAATATCGTCGATTTGGCGGTCCTTTCAGGTCATAATAGAAAGATTGTAAAGAATGCAAATAAATATGCTTTTAAGGGTGGAATAGCATTATTTGATAGATATCCACAAATTCAGTTTCATGGAATTAATGACGGACCCAAGATCAGAACTAATTATGTAGACAAAACCAAGAGCATTATACTAAAGAAAGTCATAAATATTTTTGCAAATATTGAAGAGAGAAACATCAATTTAGTTGCAATGCATAATCCTGATATCATTATTAAACTTCTCCTTTCGCCGGAGGAATCCATTAGAAGAAAACCAAATGAGGATATTGATAATATAAGGGAAAAGCATGATATTATAAAATCTCTAACGTTTCCTAATTCCAAGGTATATGAAATAAATGCAGAAATGGATTATGAAGAAGAGCTATTACAGATAAAGAATATAATTTGGACTGAAATAGTAGAAAAACACAATGGTTCAAGAGGAAACTGATATGTTGAAAAGAAGTAAATTGTTGATTGACGCCCTTAACGATAATAATATTCCTTGGGTAATATATAAGGGAAAGTATCATTATCCCGATGGCTTTGATGGTATTGGTGATGCTGACATTCTCATTGATGAAAGCAAAATAAATGAAGCACATTGTATTTTACATGAGACAGGATGCATACAGGTTGTCACTCAAACATATCTTTGTAGAAATGGAGTCGAAGACTGGATGGGGTTTGATGACAACACAGGGAAATTGATACACATTCATCTACATACTAAGATTGTATTTGGAGATTCTTTTTTGGATCAGTACCGTTTTAAATTAGATAACAGATGTTTGATGTGTAATGATGTCGATACCGAAGGAATTCATTCACAAAACGTAATACTTGAAAGTATTTTGATAATATGTATGTATGCTAGAAAAAGTATATCTATGAAAAAGCTTTTAATGTATCGGGGGGTAATATCAACTAACTATTTTGACCTTATAGAGGATGATATGTTTGGATTCTTAAATAATGAGGATAAGACAATTCTCTATGATTTTTATGGCGGGCCACTTAGACATAACAGAAGACTCATTGAATTTGCAGATAAGTTTTGTGAAGTAGATGTCAATAATTGGAGAATTGAAAAAGCAAGAAGGTTATTGATATATAAAGTATCACGTCTTATAAATTCTTAATGTATATTCCTTTTCTTGCAGTTCGATGAGTATTATATAGTAAACGAATTTAGTGTTTGCGCTTTACCATGACCGGAGAATTAGCAGAATCCTGGCATTGGAATCTCAAAACTCAAAAGTCAAGTTCGTTTACTATAATATCGTTTTGCAAAAAGGAGACCAACATGAGCAATTTACCTATAAGACGTATTACTCAAGATTTATTCTTGGAATTAAATGATAACAATATTGACTATTGCCATTGGAAGTCTAATGAACATCTTTATGAAGGAATGACTGGAGAAACGGATCTGGATATTCTTCTGAATAAAAGAGACGAACTGCATTTTAAGAAGATTGTTGCAAAATATGGATTTATAAAGCTAAATTCTCAATTCGGCTCAAGGTACTATGATATAGAAGATTGGGTTGGAATGGATAATGATACGGGTGCATTAATCCACATTCATCTGCATTATAGACTTGCAACAGGGCATACTGGTATGAAAGAATTTTCATTACCGTGGACTGATGGTGTTTTGAACAACAAGATAAAAGATAAAAATCTAAATGTATATATCTGTCCGCCGAATTATGAACTTGTTTGCCTTTTTACACGGATAGCATTGAAGGCAAAAGTGAAAGATATTATTCGATCTTCTTTTGGCATATATAGAATTAGTAATAATGATCATAGAGAGATTATTTATTTGATAAACCGGGTTAATAATGATGAAGTAAAAAAAATATGCAATATTTCGTTTAATATGGGTAATAAAGTGTTTGAAATTATTTCCAATACTGACTTGGATGGTTTCAAATTGAATGAACTCAGAAGAGCTATTTTGAAAGATATGTGTCAATGTCGGATAATAAATGGGTATAAGTACATTTTTTCAAGGATGTTTTACTACCCGGTCGTGACACTTAGAGGATTTCTGAGGCGAAGGCTAAATATGTGCATTATTACAATGAAAACTATTTAGTTTGATAAAGGAAATATATCGTTTTTTTTGATGTTATGCGTTGCGTTCATTAGCTCGTAATATTATATTTTGAACATTACAAAAAGAATCTGCAGATATTTCACTGATTTCTCATTACCTGTAAGGGTTGAAACATCATAAATAGAAAAGTGATTCCCTCAAAAATCCTTAATACAGAAGTAGAGAAGGGGACAAATTATGAAAAAAATAATGTGTGTCTTCGGAACAAGACCTGAAGCAATAAAAATGTGTCCGTTGGTAAACGAACTAAAAAAGCGTGAATCAATACAAACAATAGTCTGTGTTACCGGTCAGCATCGACAGATACAGTGACCAGGTCAACCGGTGCTGGTGGAAGGCACTATGCTGGCGTGGATGTTCCTGGATATGGTAATGAAATCTGGATTGAGGGTAAAGAGAAGAGCATCAGCCGATCCACGGTTGACCTGGCTTACAGGAATGGGCGAGCAGAGCAGGCGAACTGTGGTTTTGTTTCCGGCCCACGCAAGCTCGGTGTGCCGGGGAGCAGAAGTTATCTGTATGCCATGTTCCTGCGGTTCGGCGTGATCACGAGCGATGCGTGACCGCCTTCTATAAAATCGTTTTGTAACGGATATACAATAAAGGACAGCTACCATAGTCATCCAAGGCTGGTGGTGCTCCTTAAGAATCGTTTTGTAACGGATAGGGGGCTGTGAAGAACCATTGACAATTACATACAACTGAGTGTATAATACACAAAAGTACGATTGAAGGGAATGAAATACAATGGCTGATACAAAAGGACGGATTCTTTTCCTGGAGCGGTATATGCTTGAACATACCGATGACGAACACTCCATAACCACAGACGATCTGATCCGCATCTATGAGGAGAACGGTTACAAGGCCAACAGGAATACAATCAGGGATGATGTGGCTGTGCTGAACGCTGCCGGTATCGAGATCCTCTCTGAGCGGGTCGGCAACGGAAAAGTCTATCATATCGGGGCGAGACTTTTCGAACTTGCCGAACTGAAGATGCTTGTGGACGCCGTGTCATCCTCCCGTTTTATCACGATGGGCAAGAGCGAGATGCTGATCAGCAAGCTGGCGAAGCTGACCAATGAACAGAACAGGGCGGCGTTGACAGCCAGGGTTTTTACGGCTGACCGGATCAAAACCTCTAACACAGTGGTTTTCCACACCACAGATACGATCTGCCGGGCGATGGAGGATGGGAAGAAGATACGGTTCCATTACTGGAATTACAATCCTCAGAAGGAGCATATCCTCCGGCATGACGGGGAATGGTTCATTGCTTCCCCATATGCTCTGATCTGGGACGATGAGCGATACTACCTGGCTGCTTATTCTGATTTCCGGGAGAAGGTCGTCACCTTTCGTGTGGACCGCATGTGCGATGTGGAAATCACCGAAGAGGCTGCGGTCAGGGATGACAGCTTTAATGCGGGCGAGTTTGCGAAGACAACCTTCAAGATGATTGATGAAGATTTTCTGGATTCCAAAGTCATCCTGATCTGCGACAATCAGTTCATGCAGAATGTTGTGGACCGGTTCGGGGAAGAGATCGAGACAACCGTTCTTGATGAGAATTCTTTCCAGACCATCGTCACCGTCCGGCCGAGCAAGACCTTTTTTTCATGGGTGGTCGGTTTCTGCGGCGGCATCCGGATCGCCGGACCTTCTGAAGTGAAGACGCGGTTCGAGGAGACGCTGCGGACGGTTTTATCCTGTCAATCGGCAATCTGAACAAAATGTCGCAATAATCGGCTTCCTGACATCGCTGCACAAAATAACGAGCAGCGATGTTAAGAAGCCGTTTTTGGCCTTTACAATATGGTGACAAGCCTTTATAATTCTAAGCGTAACGGGTGTTACAGATAGAAATGGAGGAGACACCATGAGATCCAAGGACAAAGGATTGATGGAGCAGATCAAAACCTACGCCGAAGAATATGCGATGTCACATGGCGGGGCGACTCCGAGCACCAGAGATATCGGTGCGGCCTTCAACATGAGCCATGTGAGCGCCTACCGCTACCTGCGGGCCATGGACGAGCTGGGCATGATCCGCTATGAGCATGGTGAGATCCGGACAGACCGGATCGACAAGATAGAGCCCATGACGAATCTGTCGCCATCATTCTCAAATGCGATTCCCGCGGGACCGGCTGACGAGGTAGATGGGCTCGTCGAGGAGTACGTTTCGATTCCGTCTGTTTTCACAGATGGGCGTGGCGGTAAATTCTATATCCTCAAAGTAACCGGGGATTCGATGGTCAGCGCCGGCATCGACAGCGGAGACATGGTGATTATCCGAGAACAGGCTGATGCCAGAGAAGGGGATATAGTAGCCTCTCTTATCAATCACAACAGCAGTACGCTGAAAAGGCTGTGCAGGGATGAACAGGGATTGTATCTCTGGGCGGAGAATGATTCCTGGGATGATAAGTCCCGTTTCTATGGAAGGGAATTTGAGGTTCAGGGTGTAGCAGTCAAGGTGGTCAAAGATATCGGGTAAGATATTGTGTGGACGCCTGCTGCAGAACTATGGAGGACAGCGGCATGACGGACACACCACCAGAGAGTAAGGAAATCCAATAACCAGGAAGGCCGGTATGTGGTAACCCGGACGGAATGGTCGGCATCAGGAGAGGCCCGACTCTCCAGCAGAGATGATGCCGGGATCAATATAATCCGCTGGCAGCGGGGCTTTGACCGCTATCGGAAAGGCCGGGGGATCAACTCATCAACGGTTTTGTTTTCCCTTATCCGTTTGAGTGAAAAGATGCGCCAGGAATGGCGGAAATACGATCTTATCATTTGGAGGATTACTTGATGAGAGATAATAGGTTGGTACGGAAGAAGGCAGCCGGCAAAGGGAATGGCCAGAGTTATGCTTCTGGAGAATGTCAGAAAACTGGTCTGAGTGAAACACAGGTTGTCTTCTGCCCAAAATGCAAGAAAAAGCATTACAGCGCATATGCGCTTATGAACGAGTTCGTCAATTGTGAATGCGGATACAGCTTTTACGCTTTTGCCGATAAAGGGCTTCATATTATGATCCCGGCGCAGGAGACAAGGATCGACCAGATTGTGAGAGCGATGCGCCGGTTCGTGGTAACGACCGGGAGATGCCAGGATATTGATCCAAAGCTCCTGGAATACACAGAGGAAGATCCCATCGTAAACAAGCAGGAACGCGACCTAGACGTGGAATTCGCCAGCTTGCTGGAAGAGTACCAGATTGTGGTTTTTGGTGACTGCTACATCACGAGGGAAGTGATCGATTCCATCTATAAGGCTTTCGAGCATAATGCCGATGTCGTACTGAAGAAACAGAAGGATGGCGTGGACATCAGCGAGATGAAAAAGCCCACAAGGGTTTCCAAAGCAAAGGTTCATCAGGGCGAGAGAATCCTGAAATACAGTGAAATGCTCCGCCAGACGCAGGGTGAGGCAGAGATTCTTCCGTTTAGTACAGCCGGATCGCATGCCGCAGCGCAGTAGCGGCTGAGAGTCTGTAGACAGCCGGGTAACCGGCACAATACAACAGAATAGCTGAGATGCAAACCGCATGGCGAGTGGGCTGTGCGAAGGGCTAAGTGGGGCCGGAACACACCGCAGAAGTGTCTAAACTCTGCCCGTGGAAGCGGTTCTTCCCCAAAGGGCGTGGTGCGTCCAACGGGGAGAACGGCGCAGACAGGATAAGTCTATCCATGTGGCGGAGGTCAGGCACGGCGGGTGTCCGGCCCCTTTTTTTGTCTCCGGGGGCGGTTTTCCCAGAGGGGAATGCGGAGATTACACGTTTACGCTTTTGAAATCATCGGGAAAGGAGGGGAACTCATGGCAAGCAGAAATACGACCGTGCTTTATGGCCTTGGCGGAAGAATCCGCGAGACAAGGGAGCGGCGCGGGCTGTCGCTCACAGAGCTTTCGGTTGCTGTGGGTTCCGATAAATCTGCACTCTCGAAGATCGAGAAAGGCGAGCGGGTACCAAGCCTGGAAACCATCGGCAGGCTGGCGGATGAAATGGAGATGCCGATGGGTGCCTGGTTCCAGGAGCCTCCGTCATCCAATACTGAGACAATGAAACAATTCCTGAATTCACAGCAAAGCAGGCTGGAGAAGCTGTCTGAGGATCAGCTAACCAACCTGCAGATGCTGATAAACCAGGCATTGAATATGGCAGGGGCGTGATGAAATCAATCGTTACGTTCCTGCTTTTTTTAATCGGTTCCTGACAGGCTCGCCGTCATCATCGACCAGTTCCATGATGTCGGGAAGGTCGCAGTCCAGCTTCTTACAGATCCGGACCAACGCATCTGTTGTCACGCTTTCACCCTTGCCAAGCTTGGCGATGGATGAAGAACTGAGACCTGTGAGTTCCTTCAATTTCTGCTTATTCATATTGCGGTCCAGCAATAAATGCCAGAGGGGTCTATAGCTTATCTGCAAAACAGTGCTCCTTTCAATTCTCTCCAGTCTTGTGATCCCAGCTCCATCCGAACAGCTCGTTCCCGTCTTCGCTCAGGTAAAGCACCTGATGGTCATTCAGATCCTTATCCGTTTCCTCACCATAGCTTTTCGTCTTGTCCAGTGCGATGAAGACCTGCTTCCCAGACGGCTCCGTTTTGATGTATTGCTTTACGATAGCCCCGGTGGGCGTATCTCCGATATCCGTCAGCAGGAAGGAATCATGGATGAAAGCCGGGAGGTCGGTCTTTGTCAGTATGCTCAGATCATAAATGATCAGGTTCTTGTAGTTGTTGCCGGTTCCCCGGTTTGTGGAAGTGCCGAAAGTATAGCTCTTTCCGTCTTTCAGGTCGAGACGGGGAGCTTCTCTTTCCGGCCCGAGGATCTCATCGCTGATCCGCACCATCTGTGCGTTGATCTCCCCGGCGATACGGGGGAGTTCCTTTTCCTGCGCGGCCTTCAGCGCGGCGGCAGCGGCTTTGTGGGCATCGTCCACGTCCTTGTTTTTCTGGAAGCTGTCTATCTGGGCGTTGAGGTCGTTGATGCGCATTGTAAGATCCGAGTAATTCTGAAGGAACGGCGTGGGCAGCCTGGTCGGAATACCAAGGGATCGGTACTGTTCCTCCAAAGCTCTGATCTCTGCATCGAGGTTATCGATGGAGGACTGGAGCTGGGCACGTTCCTCTGACATTTCCGATTCCAGTACAGCCCGGAGCCGCTGATGGAAGTCCTCAATGCTCTGTAATTCCACAATGTTGACATCCGGGAAGAAAAACGCCAGATCCCTGATGTCGCCTCGGGTGACGGCCGTGTGCCCGTCTATGTTGATGTAAAGAGCCTCCAGCTGTGATTTCAGGCGGCTTCTGTTCCTGCGGAGCGCGGCAAGCTTCCTGTTAATGGCTGCCGCCTCATCCGAACGGGAAAGGTCAGCCTGCTCCACTTCACGGTCCTTTGACCGGATTAGATCGTTCAGTTCCTCCTGCAGCTTGTCCCGCTCCTCCGTTGCCTGCTTCAGAGCCTTTTTCGTGGTGATGTGCCGGACAAGGTGGTATTTCTGGGCGGCTTTGTAGGCTTTTTTCTCTTCGGCCTTTTCCTTCTCATTTGCTTTCAGATCCTTGATCTGCTGTGTCTCCCCGAAGAGCCGCTGCAGGGCAGTGATCGCCTCAGAGTCCTTTTCTCTCGGTGTGTTATGAAGCGGCTGGTGCTCATCATGATTCGGCCGCCCATAAACGCGGAAGTACCTGCCGACAATATTCCGAAAGCTGATGTTCTCGGATTCTATCCTGTATTCGTTAAACAGGAACTTGCAGTATTCATCTACCTTAAGCGTTTCATCGGTGAGGACATACGGATTCAGGTCATGCTCCAGCAGGGCGGGTGCATCTTTGGCATTCTCTTCATTAAGCCTGATACGTTCGAGCCTTGCTTCCTCTTCAGCCCACGAGCAATTCTCACACAGATAGACGACATCCTTTTCGATGGTCTTCCGGCAGAAACGGTGCATGGTGTCCCCAAAGCGGAAGGTGAAATAGATCTCGTGTTCCCCGACAAAAATGTGCGCATCGCTGTCCAGATAATCGATCCCTCCAAAAACATAATCGATGATCATAAGGAAGGTACTCTTGCCGATAGAGTTGCTTCTGGTCTGTGTGCCGAGGACAGCATTTAACCCTGCATGGAAACGGATCGGAGGACGAATTTGACCGTCCTTCCCGCCAGTACGGAAACGGTCACACCAGATTTCATAAAGCATTATTCTGCATCCTCCTTCCCGATTCTCAAAAGACTGTCTCCGTTCAGATCGATCATTCCCAGGGCATAAAGGCAATCCAGGACCTCGAACAGGTCGCTGAGGTCTGTCACTTTTCCTTTCGTGTACCGGTAAACGTCACTGATCTTCTTCGGTCCATTCTCAAGATAGTGCAGGACGAGAGGCAGCTTGGGCAGGATGCTCTCATTATAGGATATTACTTTACTCGGAAATAGCATCAAACACCTCGCAGCTCTGGATGAAATAGGAAACCACTATGGCACAGATCTCCACATCTTCATCCGTGTTTCTATGGAGCCAGTCCACCAGCTTGTCAAAGATGACCGTCTGGGACAGGGGCTCACCATCAAAAGTCGTCTCATCGAAATCTATGAACAGGTTCTTGATCTGGGCGGAAAATACCCGCTGCCGGAGAACCTGTTCCTTGTTCAGGTTTTTCAGATTGTTTTCGACCAGGCTGTAGTTCTCGCGGACATTCTCCAACACTTTTTTCAGAAGCTTCCGCTGTTCGCGGGTATCGCCCGGAATCTTCTGCCGGACTTTGACCGGGTCATAGTTCAGGCGGAGTGCATCGAGATCGTCATCGCTCAGTTCTATAAGGTCATCCTGTATTTTCCGAAGGAGCCTGTCCACACCTTCTTCAATTACGTGGCGCGGAAGAATGCTGTTTGTCGTGTCCTCAATCATGAGTTCCTGTTTTTTCTGCCGGAGAAACTGGAGCGATTTTTCATTTGAGGAGCGTCTGACTTCGGCCAGATACCGTGCATGACAGGCCGGACACAGAGCGATGAGGTTTTCAAACACAGGAGGTTGCATCCCGTCAATCAGGGTCGGGACATAGTTGGGAACGGCAGAGCCATCTTCCGTGATCTCCCTCAGCTCGTTGGTGCAGCCTTTGGATGGGCAGAAGCCGTGGGTCTCCAAAAGGAGCCGAGCGCCGAACTGGTCACGCACAGCCGGAGGCAGAGAAGTACTCATAACTGTGGAAAGAGACAGCTGCTCAGGCTGTTGGTTCAGCCCAATGATATCATCGAGGATCTTTTTGAAGAGGTCGGCGCATCTGTCATTTACATTGTAGGCGGTGACATCCGGGATGTGCGGTTTCAGTACTTCGGTCAGGTCCTCCAGGGTTTGTTCAGAAAAGGTAAGCAGATAAGTCGAGAACTTTGCCGGTTCTATGTAATCGTGCATCTGCTTTACCACTTTGGGCGGAAGATGGTGTTTGGTGTCATTGGGATTCACATACTTCCGCAGTGTTGGTGCGCCCTTGTCGTATAGCGGGTTTATGAAACCCGAGTTTTCCGGTGGCTCCAGAATCTGGTCGAACAGTTCACGCATGAAGACAGCGATGTCTTTTCCTCCGCCGAGGATATCAAATATCAGGTTGAAAAAAACTTCAAAGGTCATGCCTCGCTCTGTCCTTCCTGCAGATTTGGCGCGTCATGGCGCGTCATGGCGCGTGGTGTACCGCCTGTATTTTTGAAATGGAATAAACTCTAAATGTCTCCTGGGGATAAACGGTTGGAGAGATTTAGATCGACGAAAACCGTCGTGGGAGCTGCCCTGACTTAATTACAGGGCAATCAAAAAGGGCAGCACATAGAACCGCCTGATTACAGTATATCAGAAAATGCGCTTTTTACAACGGATGATGTGTAAAAACATCTCCCGAAACCGAGAAAAAGATCTGAAATCTGTAAATGCGAAGATGATGACCGAAAGGAGAGGTGAGCGGGATGCGAATGAAGACGCAATTTTGGAGCAGGGGCCACCGGGTGTGGTCTTTGGCGACAACAGCCGTGGTCGCCGGCGCTAACGACCAGAAGCGATTTCAGCAGTAAGCTAAACACAGTTCAGGGGAACACCGGTCCGTAAGTCCGATAACCCTGAAAATAGGAACATATCAAAAACAATATCTTAAGCCGGATGCATACGGCAGCGGATGTTCAGACGATAAATCCAGCTTGGCAGCTTGTACAGCCAGTACAGGCGGCCGGCATGGACGGATCGTAAGGACACCCTTTGTCGTCATGCCCGGCTTTCTTTATGCCCTGTGCCTGCCGCCATCGGTGTCCCGCAGAATGTCCCTGCCTTATGCGTCCGCAGAAAGGACGCAAGATGAAGAACATTATTAACGAGAACATCAATGGCGGCAGCAACATCATCTCGACCATCACCGAGAATACCACCCTGGGCGAACTGATCAGCATCCTTGGACCTGTCAGCAAGGCGGAAAAGACTCCTACCTCGAAGAAGCTGGCTGAAGAAGCCGGGGAGCCGATTGCATCTTATCCCGATCCGTTGGGATACGGAGACGGCATTCTGGTCTACTCGAATGGCTACGCGGTCTACGACAACGGCTCCGGTCGCACGGTTGTCTGGGTGCCGTCCTGCACCTCCTTCACCTACTATTTCGACAAGATGAAGGAAAGCGAGAAGGGCGGCGAGATCAAGCAGAACATCGAACTGCCGGAGGGCTTTCTGGAATCCCAGCCCTGGGTGCTTGCCCTTACGCTGATCGGGAATCACAGGGTGGAGCAGAACAGCATGAATCGCACGGGAAGCAGGACGGGTACCAAGGATTATGACAGCGATGACAACGGCGACAAGGACGGCGATGCCGAAGATGCGCTTGAGAAATCCTACCGTAATGAGTACAACTGGCGGGAAGATCGTATCGGTGAAGACCCGCTGACCATCTACATCCGCAAGGAGACCAGGCGCGAGATGCTGGAGAGCATGACCGATAAGCAGCGCGAGGTATTCATTCTTTATTATCAGTATGGTTACACGCAGCAGGAGATTGCGGACATTATCGGTATTTCTCAGAGAGCGGTAAATTACCGTCTGGAAGGAGCAATTACGCATGTGAAGAAAGTTTATAAAATTTTTTGAAGGTGATACTTCTAAAACACCTTCTCCCACGACAGTATATGAGAGGACCTGATTTCCTCCCACCAATCTGACATACGGACGGCTGCAGTTTTCGGACTGTGGCCGTTCGCTTTGTAATCGGGAAAGACCCGAAGAAAGGAACCGTACATGAAGAAAGTCCACATTGAGAAACACAGGAGGGTGTTCATCTGCTCGCCGTTCCGTCCGAGAGGCGCTACGGTCGGACAGAGGGCGGAAGACCTCCGGCACAACAGGCAGTTGGCGCGGCTTGCCTGTGGGTACGCTGTCAGCCTCGGCTGTATGCCGATGGCTCCGCACCTGTTCTTCCCGGAATTTCTGTCCGAGGATGTGCCGGAGGAGCGGGAGGCGGGCATCCGGTTCGGCCTTGACTGGCTGAGCGGCTGTGATGAGCTCTGGGTCATCGGGAACAGGATCACCGAAGGCATGAAGCGTGAGATCGCCGTAGCAAGGGAACTGGGTATCCCGGTCAAGCAGCATATTCCGTGCCTGGTGCTGGAAGGGGAACTGCTGGATGCATTCTTTGGAAGAAAGCCTTCTGAGCCTGATCCCGGCTACGAGGAGGATGACTGGAATCCCCATGAAGATGATGAAGAGGAGGGCCTGATCTATGACGGAGACTAATGCGGCTGCTGTGAATACAGTCGAGAAGAAGGAAGTGACTGTCAGCTGGAGCAAGTTGACGGATGGAGTCGGCCTGGTGTTTGCCGGGGTGATCTCGATGCTGGAGGCGCTGGATGCCGGCACAGCGAGGGACATCATGAACAGCATCAGCCAGGGTGGGAAGAAGGAAGGTGAAGCCAATGATGCCGAGGATGCCGGAACCGGAACTGTGGATGGTGATGCTGGGGCTGATGTTGCTCCTGTGGCTGATACGGCTGGTGCAGTAGAGGCGGAGCAGCCTGATCAGAAGGAGAAACCCGCTGAATCGAAGTCAGCAGATACACCCGCACCGTCCGTCACCCAGGACGATATCACGAAGATCATCGTCCAGAAGCTGAAGAAGGATCGCTCCAACAATGAGAAGATCGGCGCGATCCTTAAGACCTACGGTGTGGCAAAGGTGAGCGAGCTGCCTGCCGAAAAGTACGAGGCTTTCCTGACTGACCTTTCCCAGCTTTAACGGGAGGTCTGCCTATGCCGGAAGCACACGCGCTGTTAAGCGCATCCAGTTCAAAGCAATGGCTTCACTGCCCGCCATCGGTCCGGTTGCAGGAGAGCTTCCCGAATGAAAGCTCCGTCTATGCCGCCGAGGGCACCTTCGCTCATGAGGTGTGCGAGTACAAGGTCAGGAAGTATCTGCACGAGAGAGTTAAGCGTCCTCAGTCTGAGGAGTTTTACACGGAGGAGGTCGATGCGATCACCGATGTGTATGCGGAGTTCGTCATTACGATTATCGAAGAGATGAAGCGTAATGGCTGCGAACCCCTGGTTTTAGTGGAGGAGCGGGTGGACTACAGCCACATCGCTCCTTCCGGTTTTGGTACGGCTGACATGCTGATCGTCGGAAGGGATGATCAGGGAAAGGGGCTGCTCCATGTCTGTGATTTCAAGACAGGGCAGGGCGTGTTTGTGGACGCAGAACACAACAGCCAGATGATGCTATACGCACTCGGAGGCTTGGCCGCCTATGGCTATATTTACGAGATCGAGACTGTCCGTATGAGCATCATCCAGCCGCGCCTTGAGAATATCTCAACCTTTGAATGCAGCCGGAAAGAGCTGGAGGACTGGGGAGAAAGCATCAAGCCCATCGCAAAGATGGCCTACGAAGGAAAAGGAGAGCAGAAGCCCGGCGACTGGTGCCGGTTCTGCCGTGCCAAGCCTGTATGCCGCGCCTGCGCGGATGAAGCACTGGCGCTTTGCCGAGAAGAATTTTTGGATCTCGACGCAGGCGCGTTTACAGACGATATACCGGAGACCGATATGACTGCTCCCTACAATCCCGATACAGACACAGCGGTGTTCAAACAGCCGGGGCTGATCCCGTTGGACGAGCTGGCAGGTATCCTGCCGACGCTGAACCGCATCAGTTCATGGATTGAGTCTGTGTTCGCATTCGTATCAGCAGAAGCAATCAACCACGGCGTCCCAATCCCCGGCTACAAGGTGGTCGAAGGCAGGAGCAAGCGAGTCTTCACAGATACCAAGGCTGTGGTGGACACAGCGGTGGCAAACGGCTACACCGACCTATACAAACGGCAACTCATCACTCTGACCGAATTTGAGAAGATGATGGGCAAGAAACGGTTTGCGGAGCTGCTCGGTGAGTATGTCGCCAAGCCGCCTGGAAAGCTGGCGCTTGTCCCGGAGGACGATCCGAGGCCGCCTGTTGACTTAAGCAGCAATCCCGATCAGGAATTTGCAGTCCTGCCTGACGGGGAATAGAAGAAGGGCTGCATCATTATTTGAAATCCTGCGCCGGGAAAGCCCTGGCGCGATTTTTATGGAGGTTAAAAAGCATATGGCAAATAAGTCTACATCCCCTACCAAGGTGATCATCCCCTGCCGCATCAGCTTCGCCAACATCTGGGAGCCGAAGTCGATCAACGGCGGCGATGAGAAGTATTCCGTTTCCCTCCTGATCCCGAAGGAGGACAAGGCGACCCTGACCAAGATCCAGAAGGCTGTGGAAGCAGCCAAGGAGGATGCGAAGGGTAAGAAGTGGGGCGGCAAGGTTCCGGCCAATCTGAAGCTCCCGCTCCGTGACGGCGACATCGACCGTCCGGATGACGAGAACTACGCAGGCCACATGTTCCTGAACGCCACCAGCAAGGACGCTCCCCAGATCGTTGACCGCAAGGTGCAGCCGATCCTGGACCCGATGGAGTGCGGCTCCGGCGACTACTGCAATGTGTCCGTGAACTTCTACGGATTCGCGGCATCCGGCAACAAGGGTGTGGCGGCCGGTCTGGGCAACATCCAGAAGGTGAAGGACGGCGAGCGTCTGGCGGGTAAGGCTTCCGCAGCTTCCGATTTCGATGAGATCGAAGGCGAGGATGACGGCACCGATGTGTTCGGTGACGATGTTCCCGATTACCTGAAATAAGCGCACAGCGGATGGGAGGGGAAGTTCCCCTCCTGTCTGCGCTTTACAAGAGCCCCCCAGGGATTATCCGGGAGATTTTCCTTGGAGGCTCTTTTAAGGCGCAGATGGTTATTGCGAACAGAAAGGAAGGTGATCCTTTGAATGAGAAAAGACGAGTCCTGTCCATAGATTTGGAAACGTACTCTGATGTAGACCTCGGAAGCTGTGGTGTGTACCGCTACGTTGAGGGAGATTTTCATATCCTGCTTTTCGCCTACGCATTTGACGATGAGGAAGTGCGTGTGGTGGATCTGGCCTGCGGAGAGGAACTGCCGCAGGAAGTCCGGGATGCTGTTTTTGATGAATCCGTTATCAAAGCCGCCTGGAATGCGCAGTTCGAGCGCACCTGTCTTTCACAGTTCTTTGGTACCCGCCTCTCCCCTGACTCCTGGCAATGTTCGATGGTCTGGGCGGCAAGCCTGTCGCTTCCTCTGAAATTGAAAACGGCGGCGGAGGTGTTGAAGACCGGGGAGCAGAAGGACGATGCCGGCGAGAGGCTGATCAAGTATTTCTCCGTTCCCTGCAGGCCGACCAAAAGCAACGGCGGCCGGACTCGGAACCTGCCGGAACACGCGCCGGAGGACTGGGAGCGGTTCAAATCGTACTGCAAACAGGACGTTCGGACGGAGCGGGATATCCGGCACAAGCTGGAGGCGCTTCCGCTGAAACACTCCGAGTGGGACTTCTACCACATGGACCAGAGGATCAACGACCGAGGCGTCCTGATCGACAGGACGCTGGTCGAGCAGGCCATCACCTGCGACCTGATGCTGTCGGAGGAGATGACAAAGAAAGCCTATGAACTGACCGGCTTAGAGAATCCGAATTCCGTATCCCAGCTCAAAGGCTGGCTGGAGGAACGGGGCATCGCTATCGATTCCCTCGGCAAGAAGGATGTGGCCGCCATGATCAAGGAGATAGATAAAAACGGTCTGGATCAGGAAGCCCTGGATATGTTGAAGCTGAGATTGCAGATGGCGAAGTCTTCCGTCAAGAAATACCAGGCGGCAGACAGATACATCTGCAATGACGGCAGGGCGCATGGCCTGTTCCAGTTCAGCGGAGCCAACAGGACGCAGCGATGGGCAGGCAGAGGAATCCAATTACAGAACTTACCCCAAAATCATATATCCACCCTCGATGAAGCACGGGATCTGGTAAAGATGGGCTGCTTCGATATGGTGGAGAGCATTTACGGAAACACGCCTGATATTCTGTCACAGCTGATCCGCACGATGCTGATCGCAAAGCCGGGACACATCTTTACCATCGCGGACTTCTCCGCCATCGAAGCCCGTGTCCTGGCGTGGCTTGCTGGGGAAACCTGGCGGCTGGAGGCATTTCAGAGAGGCGAGGATATTTACTGCGCTTCCGCATCGCAAATGTTCGGTGTGCCTGTTGTGAAGCACGGCATCAACGGAGAACTGAGGCAGAAGGGCAAGGTTGCCGAGCTCGCCTGTGGATATGGCGGCGCTGCCGGAGCCCTAATCAGCATGGGCGCTTTGGACATGGGTCTGAAGGAATCGGAGCTGCCGGACATCATCGACTCCTGGCGCACGGCCAATCCGAAAATCGTCCAGTTTTGGTGGGATGTCGAGCGGGCGGCGGTCGATACGATCAAAGACCATCAGGAGCGGAAGGTTGGCAGGGTCGGCTTCCAGTTTTACGCAAACACACTCTGGATCGTGCTTCCCTCCGGACGGAAACTCGCCTATATCAAACCGAGGCTTCAGCCTAACCGGTTCGGTCGCATGGCGGTTACCTACGAGGGACTTAACGCAGCGAACAAATGGGCGCGAGGGGAAACATACTCCGGCAAGTTGGTGGAAAACATCACCCAGGCAACAGCACGGGATCTTTTGGCAGAAGCCATGTGGCGCATGGAGCAGGTAGGACTTGCTATTGTCGGTCATGTCCACGATGAAGTCATTTTGGAAGTACCAGTTGGATCCATCACCGTGGATGAGGTCTGTGCCATCATGAACCGGAATCCCGTGTGGGCTGACGGACTCCCTTTATCCAGTGCTGGTTATACTGGAACACATTATTTCAAGGATTAGCAGCGAAAACCGCACATTGAAAGCGGACATTCGATATCAAAACCGTACTTTGACCGGGGTCAGCGATGGCTCCGGTTACATATTTTCAATCACAAGGAGGACATACATCATGAAACAGGGCAGAAATTTACCCGCAGTACTTACGGAGCTTCAGCGGCAGAATGCGGCGAAGCAGGACTTCATCGGACCGGCTCAGTCCTTCCATCTGGACGAGGACGGAACCACCTTCGGCATCACACACCTGAACACAGGTGAGCAGGAAATCTTCGACACGACCGATCTGTTCCACAGGCAGGTCGGCTCGGCGCTGAACATCCCGGCGAAATACTATGACATGATGCGCTTGCAGAAGCCGGAGCTTCTGGCGGAGAATGTCAACGCCTGGTTTGGGGATAGTGAACAGTCCTATATGATCCGCAGCATGGATTATGGCAATGGCCGTGTCGCCCGTGCGCTTCTGTCGGACCGCTACCGCCGCATCGACAATCTGGAAGTCGCATCGGCGGTTCTTCCTCTCTTCGTGGGAAAGGAAGAGATGGAAGTGGTCAGCTGCGAAGTGACCGAGAACAAGCTGCATATCAAGGTGGTTAATCACAAGCTCGAAATGGCCGTCGTTCCCGGCGACTATGTGCAGGCCGGTGTGGTGATCAGTAACTCTGAGGTTGGCCTTGGCGCTGTGTCTGTGCAGCCGCTTGTATATCGCCTGGTCTGCACCAACGGCATGGTGGTCAACGATTTCGGGGAGCGCCGTGCCCATGTCGGCAGGGCGGCGAAGGCTCTGGAAGACAGCTTCAGCATCTATTCGGATGAGACGATGGAAGCGGAGGACAAGGCTTTCATGCTCAAACTCCGTGATACCACGATGGCCGCCATCGAGGAGGCTCGATTCGCACAGATCGTCGGAAGGCTCCAGGACAGCACCCATGCGAAGATCACTGGCAGGGTGCAGGATGTCATCGAACTGACTGGCAAGACCTATGCGCTGAATCAGCCGGAGCAGGACAACATTCTGAACTATCTGATCCAGGGCGGCGACCTCTCCCTCTATGGTCTTTCCAATGCCATCACACGCGCTTCGCAGGATGTAGAGTCCTACGACCGTGCCACTGCGTTGGAGGGAATCGGCTGGCAGGTGGCTACCATGCCGGAGGCACAGTGGAAGGAGATCAACGCATGAGCCATGATACCGAATGGGGCTGTGGCGGACATCATGTCCGTCATGGCTCCTACGAGGAATACGATCATTCCGACCAGGAAATCTATGTATACGACCAGTGCTGCGGGAACTGCCGGTTCTTTTGCGGCAGCGAATACGGATCAGAGTGCGTAAGACCGGGAGCAGATGAGTTCGATAATCCTCCTGATAACGGCAGCGGCTGGTGTGAATACTGGAAAGGCAAAGGTGGCCGGTATTGAGAGAATATGTTGTAGAGAATGAATTTGTCAAGGCCGTCCGCAAAGCCGGAGGTGTTGCTTACAAGCTGACCAGCCAGACCGCGAACGGTCTCCCTGATCGGCTTGTTCTTTTCTTCCCGGCAAAAACCGTGTTTGTGGAACTGAAGGCACCGGGAAGAATGCTGCGTCCTTTGCAGCGAAAGAGACGGTTTCAGCTGATGAAACTGGGATTCCCTGTACTGTGCATTGACAGGCTGAGTCAGATCAAACCGGCCATCAATGCGATACTCGCCTGGACACCCGGCGAGCCGTTCCCGGAAGGAGTCGGCGCGGAGGTGCCGGAGCTGGAGATCACCACGCTGCCGTCTGAGCAAGGAAGCCTGGATGACCTTGACGATTACGGAGATACCTTGGAGATAGAAGACCCGTCCGAACTGGCAGGTTTTTATGATCTGGATGAAGAAGGGAGTACATGATGAACAACACAGGAGTTCAGGAACAGCCAAGAAGCATGGTTGTGTTCCCGCCATATAACCCCAAGTGCTGCCACTGTGTGATCCGGAACGGGATACCGTGCTGCGGCCTTTTTCATGAGATGTGGAGATGCAATCGCAACTGTCCGTATGCGCCGATCCGTTTTCCGGGAAGGGTGAGGGTGCCCTTTGGCATTCTCGGATGCTGATCGGAGGTGGCGCGATTGAGATTCAAACCACACGAGTACCAAAGATACTGCATCGACTATATCAAAACACACCCGATATCTGCCCTGTTCCTTGATATGGGCTTGGGAAAAACAGTGACGACCCTGACCGCTCTCCGGGATCTGATGCTGGATGATATGGCTGTTTCAAAAGTGCTGGTGATAGCCCCGCTAAGAGTAGCGAGGGATACATGGCCTGCGGAAGTGGAGAAGTGGGATCATCTGTCCGACCTTGATGTTTCCGTTATTGTGGGAACAGTAAAGGAACGGACGGCGGCGCTGAACCACAATGCCATGATCTATGTGATTAACCGGGAAAACGTGAAATGGCTGGTGGAGTATTACGAGAAGAACGGGCTGCGCTGGGACTTCGACTGCGTGGTCATCGATGAATTGTCATCCTTCAAAAACCACCAGTCACAGAGGTTCAAGTGGCTGCGGAAGGTGCGGCCTTTTGTGCGCCGCTGGGTAGGCTTGACCGGCACTCCGACCAGCAACGGGCTCATGGACTTATGGGCGGAGATCGGCATCCTGGACGGCGGTGAGCGGCTTGGACGTTTCATCGGCCGGTTCCGGGATGCTTATTTCAAAGCCGGTTCCATGAATCCGCAGACTGGCGTGGTATTCTCATACATTCCCCGTCCGGGAGCGGAGGAGCAGATCTACGACCGTATTTCCGATATGACCATCTCCATGAAGGCGCTGGACTATCTGGATATGCCGGAGTGTGTCTATGTCAACCATGAGGTGCAGATGTCGGGAGCGGAGAGAAAGCTGTATGACCAGTTAAAGCAGGATCTCATCATCCCGCTGGAGGACGGCGACATCGATGCCGCCAATGCCGCGTCCCTGTCGAACAAGCTCCTGCAGATGAGTAACGGAGCCGTCTACGATGAAAATGGGGAAGCCAGAAACATTCACAGCCGGAAGCTGGAAATGCTGGAGGATCTGATCGAAGCGGCCAATGGTCAGCCTGTGCTGATCGCGTACTGGTTCAGGCATGACAGGCAGCGGATTTTTGATCATCTGACGGCGGCGGGATACGCGCCGAGGGATATCCGGGAGAGCCAGGACATCAAGGACTGGAATGCCGGGAAGATACCCGTTGCCATGATCCATCCGGCAGGAGCCGGACATGGCTTGAATATCCAGGAGGGCGGGCACATCCTGATCTGGTTTGGACTCACATGGAGCCTCGAACTGTATCAGCAGACGAATGCCCGGCTCTGGCGGCAGGGGCAGAGCGAGACCGTTACGATCCATCATATCGTTACAAAGGATACGGTGGACGAGGACGTGCTGGCTGCGCTGGCATCCAAGGATGTGACGCAGGAGAAGCTGATCGCCGCAGTAAAGGCGAGATTGTAAACACACAGGCTGGGGAGAAACCCGGCCTTTCATATTTTCAGGAGGTGAAGAAAACTTGGGACGCAAGAACAAACGCAAGCGGACGGATTACCGGTCGAGGCTCGGTTTCAATCCGTGGAAATATATAACGCCGGCAGCGGAGCCGGTCAGACGATACAGGAACACATCCCGCACTCCGCAACGGGGAGACATCTGGTTTGCCGACCTCGAACCCCATGCGGGGACAAGCGTGCAGGGCGGCTGCCGTCCTGTGCTGATCGTGTCGAACGATGTCGGTAACACCTATGCGGAGACGCTGAATGTGCTGCCGATGACGAGGCAGCTTAAGAAGCCGAACCTGCCGTGCCACACGGAACTGGACCCGGATGTTATCACGGACAAGCATCAGATGATGGATAATTCCATGATCCTGGCGGAGCAGATCACGACTATCAGCAAGGATCAGCTGAGAAACTATGTGGGCAGAATCGAGGACAGGGATCTGATTGATTCCATCGACCACGCCGTTTCCGTCCAGCTCGGTCTGGTACCCATTTCGCTGCACAACGAGGAAAGGAGCGCAAGTGTATGAGCGCAAAAGTGAACTTTGTAAACATCCCGCAGGAACTTAAAAACAATGCGTCCTTCTGCGTGTGGAAACTGGAAAAGCGCAGAGGGAAACCCACCAAGGTTCCCTATAATCCGAGGACCGGGCAGCTTGCGAAGACCAACGATCCGTCTACCTTCGCTGACTTCGGCACGGCAATGAAAGCCTATGCGATGGGCGGCTGGGACGGCATCGGCTATCGTGTTTCCGAGGGCATCGGTGCTATCGACATCGATCACTGCATCCGGGAGGACGGGAGCCTCAACGATGTGGCGGCGAGCATCCTGGCATTCCTGCCGGACGCCTATTTCGAGAAGTCTCCGAGCGGTACCGGCCTTCGCGGTTTCTTCCGCCTGTCTCCGGATTTTGCCTACGACAAGACCGTCTACTACATCAACAACCGTCAGCACGGATTGGAAGTCTATCTGCCGGGAACGACCAACCGCTTTGTGACTGTCACAGGTGATGAGTTCCGCGCCGGCACGGTGACCAGGAACGATGAGGCGCTGCAGAATCTCCTGGACACCTTCATGAAGCGGAAGATGCAGGTGTCGAATCGTACTGTCGAGCCGTGTTCCTATCTGACCGATGAGCAGGTCATCGAACACGCTTCCAGATCGGAATCCGGGGAGAAGTTCAAAGCCCTGATGGATGGACGCTGGGAGGAAGGCTACGACAGCCAGTCCGATGCGGACATGGCGCTGGTTTCTATCCTGTCGTTCTGGTGCGGGAATGTGGAGGAGCAGATCGACCGCATCTTCAGAACTTCTGGACTCATGCGCGACAAGTGGGATCGGCAGACGGGTGATCGCACCTACGGCCAGATCACCATCCGCAATGCGGTGTCCTCGAATGATACGATTTATCGCCCGATCCGGGAAACCACATCTGCGGAGGATGATTTTGCCGATCTGGATGATGAGGATGAGCATGCCAGCTTCCGTCCTGATCTGAGCCGGGTTACCAAGACGCTGGAGGAGCTCAAGCCGCAGTCGGAGGAGAAGTACAGCAATGATGAAATCGGTATTGGTAATCTCTTCGCTGATTATTACAAGCCGATTGCGAGATTCAATGCCGACCGTGGTATCTGGTATGTCTATGACGGCTCTGTCTGGCAGCCGGACGAGAATGCCCTGGCGGTAGCAGAACTTGCAAAGAATCTGGCAAATAAGCTCTACCACTTCGCCGGGGATATCAAGAACGAGGATACGAGAACCCGCCTGATCAAGAGGGCGGTAAAGCTGCAGCTCCGGAAGCACAGGAAGACCATGATCGAGGATGCGAAGTCCGTTCATCCTGTAAAGCACAGGGTTTTTGACCAGAATACAAATCTGTTCAACTGCAAGAACGGGACGCTGAACCTGACGACAGGCGAATTCCGTCCGCATGATCCGGAGGACTTCATCACACTGATGTCCGGCGTGACCTATGACCCGGAGGCATCGTGTCCTCGCTGGGCGCAGTTCATCACAGAGGTCATGATGAATGATTCCGACCTGGCGGCATACCTGCAAAAGGCTCTCGGTTACGCGCTGACCGGGGATACTTCTTTGGAGTGTCTCTTCATCCTCTACGGAGCCACCAGTCGCAACGGTAAGGGTACCACGATGGAGACCTTCCTGCGTATCATGGGCGACTACGGCAAAACCAGTAACCCTGAGATGCTTTCCACGAAGTTCGGCAACACCAATGCATCCGGACCGTCCGAGGAGATTGCGCGTCTGGCCGGAGTGCGCTTTGTGAACATCTCGGAACCGGAAAAGAAGATCACCTTCAATGCCGCGCTGGTTAAGAGGATGACCGGCAACGATACTCTGAATGCCCGGTTTCTGCATGAGAACAGCTTCGACTTCAAGCCGAACTTCAAGATTTTCATCAACACCAACTATCGTCCCAACGTCAGTGACATGACCCTTTTTGATTCCGGCCGTCTGAAGACCATCCCGTTTAAGAGGCATTTTGAGGAGCATGAGCAGGACAAGGGGCTGAAGGCTTTCTTTGCCGAGGATGCCAACCTGTCCGCCATCTTCAACTGGTGCCTTGAGGGATACCATCTTTTCCGCGCAGAACAGCTTCATGATCCGCAGGCAGTCATCGATGCCAACACGGAATACCGCGAGGACTCCGATCGTATCGGACAGTTTGTTTCTTCATGGCTGGAGGAAGGCGAGGCTTATGAAGTCCGCACTTCTGCCGTCTATACACGGTATAAGGACTGGTGCGATAAGCATACCTATCGCCCGGAGAATCAGCAGAACTTCAACAGCGCCATCCAGCGGTACTTCGAGATCAAGAGGAAGCGCCCGGCTGATGGGGGAAGCGCGACAACTATGCTCCTGGGCTGCCGGTTCCGTGAATATGAAAACGGCGAGGAACCTGTGGAGGGTGATGTGTTGCAGGTTGGGAAGGATGATTTTCCTGTTTTGGGATAAGCATTCTCGCCTTTTTCCCCTGCATCGTCCGGCGACAGGGCAGGTCTGTTCCGCGGTAAGCCCGCGACAGCAGATTTGAGCCCGCAACAGCAGATTTGAGTCCGCGACAGCAGATTTCTTCCTGTGTTGCGGCGCGGTGCAGGGAAAAAACCCATTTTTCTATTTTTCATTTCTTTATAGGATTTTACTGTTTTTATTAGCAACATCATGCAACAAAAAAGAAAATAGAGGAAAGAGAATACCCGGATATGCCTTGGACATCCATTGCATGAGCCGACTATGTGGGCGACGACAAAGGCGGCAGCGGCAAAGGATGTCAGGTTCATCCGGGCATCAGGAGGTGCGATGAAGTTGATATTTGTGATCCTTGCGGCGGTGGTTTTTCTGCCGCTGCTTTTGTTTGGAGTCATTTTTGTGTCAATCGTCTGGTCGCACAGGCCGGATCTCTCAGTATCCGACATCATGAGAGAAGCGGTGAAAGAAATCAAAGAATCAAGAGCCGGGAAGAATCGACAGAAAGGGAAAACATTATGAGCAGAATTATTACTTGTGAGCAGGTCAGCAATGGTCATCCCGATAAAATCTGCGATCAGATTGCGGATGCGATTGTGACGGAGTGCCTGCAGCACGATCCGAAGAGCAGGGTCGCAATAGAAGTCCTGATCAAGGACAACCACATCATCATCGCCGGCGAGTTGACCAGCGAACACAAGCCGGATTACAAGGCTCTGGTTTACCAGGTCTTTGAGAGGATCGGGATGCAGAAGATGGACTATGGAAAAGCGGTCGATTTCAGGGATTCATTTTTCCTCGGTCCCGATATCGGCATCCTGGTGAAAGAGCAGAGCCCGGATATCGCTCTCGGTGTGGATAAGGGCGGAGCGGGAGATCAGGGCATGATGTTCGGTTACGCCACCAATGAGACGGCGGAGCTTCTGCCGATCCCCTTTGTGGTGGCGACCCGTTTCCTCCAGATTCTCAAAGCGCATCCGAGCCGCATGTTCCGCGCCGATGCGAAAGCCCAAGTCAGCTATGACTACGAATCCGGGAAGATCACAACCTTCCTGTGTTCGGTTCAGCATTCCCCAGATGTGGACCCCGCAGATTTCCGCCATATCATCGAGGGCATCATGGTATTGGCCGCCTGTGAGAACGGGCTGAATACCGACTTTGAAAAACTGGTCAATCCGACCGGCCGTTTCGTTATCGGCGGCAGTTTTGCCGATTGCGGCGTGACCGGAAGAAAACTCGCTTGCGATACCTACGGTGGTGTCGGTCATATCGGTGGAGGCGCGATGAGCGGGAAAGACCCATCCAAGGTGGATCGTTCCGGCGCCTATGCTGCGAGAAAGATTGCGGTGGATATCGTGAGAGCCGGATATGCGGATAAGTGCGAAGTCCAGATCGCCTATGCCATCGGTGTGGCGGAGCCGGTCAGCATCTATATCGAGACCTTCGGAACCGAGCATCAGGATAAGGCGTTTCTGGAAGCCTTTGTGCGCGAGAACTACGACCTGACCCCGAAAGGGATCATCAAAAGTCTCGATCTGCTGAATGTGGATTATAACAAGGTTTCCGCATACGGGCACTTCGGAAAAGCCGGTCTTCCGTGGGAGTCCTAAAAAATAAAACTTTTTTTTCGAGGCATACTTCTAAAACAGCCTCTCCCACGACAGTATATGAGGGGAGTTGTTTGACAGCCCGGAATCGGGAAACAGCAACTCCCCTCCCGATAGGAGATTACACATCATGCCATCACGACCGAAGACACCATGCCGGCATCCCGGCTGTGCGGCGCTCGTACCATACGGTACCAAATACTGCGAGGTTCACAAACCGATGCATCCGGAGGAAGTGAGAAGTGCCGATGCGAGGGGATACACAAGGGCATGGCAGAAAGCAAGGAAGAAATACCTGGAAGCGCATCCGCTGTGTGTGGAGTGCATGAAGGAAGGCCGGTACGTCAAGGCGACCGACGTTGACCACATCATTCCGCACCGAGGTGACCGGACGTTGTTCTGGGATCAGGGTAACTGGCAGGCGCTCTGCCACCGTCACCACAGCATGAAGACCAGGGCGAACGACAACACACCGACCTACCACTACTGAGAAAGGAACCGATACATGAACGAGAAGAAAGAGATCAAGACCGTGGGGCTCGGCTTCTTCGAGGCACTGACCCTGCTGTTCGTTGCGCTGAAGCTGACCGGCGTCATCACCTGGAGCTGGCTGTGGGTGCTCAGTCCTCTGTGGCTGACCTTTGTCGTGGCTGTCTTCATCGCAGTCATCATCGTGCTTGTGCTGAAGCACTGAGCGGGGCAGGCGGTAGCGGCGGCCCCCAGGGGCCTGGGTCACTTCTCTACAGTGAAGTTTCCCACAGACCGCCGCCCCCTCTCGCGTTGAAAAACGCGAAATTGCAAGGCCCCCTACCCGGCAGGGTCCCCGGATGGGCTCCGGCAGGGTGCGGTTTACATCCGAAAAATGCTGTTGCATCCTTGATTTTCAGCGGTTTTTGGAATTCCCGGCTGGGAAAACCGCAGGCGCTGGCGGGTGCTGCATTTCGTTACAAAAACGCATGGGAATACGCTGTTTTCGAGCCGGAAACAAGCGGAAACTCAGGCGTTTTTTACATATTCGCATTATTACATGAAAACCCCGTGTGGGCATGGCACAAGGAGAGAGGCTGATGACCGAGGTACAGAAAGAACTGATCCGCTCCATGCGCCTCCAGGGAATCGGCTACCGGGCGATTGCAGGAAGCCTTCACCTGAAACTGAACAAGGTAGAGCTTTACTGCAAGACCCACGGACTCGCCGGGGACGGCTGGCTTGTCAGGCTGAACTATCCCGTGTGGTGTGAGCATAACGACCGCTGCCCTGTGTGCGGCAAGAAGCTGACGCAGCCAAAGCGCGGTCGGAGGAAGAAGTTCTGCTCCGGGAAATGCCGGACCGCCTGGTGCCGTGCGAAGCGGGCGCAGGAAGAAACAGGAGGAAGCGATGCTTGATTGGATCATGGCTGGAATCATATGCGTAACGGGCACCGTTTGTTTTGTGGCGCTTTTTCGTTTTACCAGGAAACGCGGTGAGGATTGTCCGCGGTATCCGTATGACTGCCCTTACTGCTGCCACGCAGTAGAGTGCATCGACATCATATGCAAACAGAACAGGAGGCGCGAGAATGCTGAGAAGAAGAAAAAGTGAGCCGGTCATCTACAGGGATGGTATGGCCCAGACAAATGGAGAACCCATTGAGGACATACCGGATGCTCCGGACAACGTGAACCATCCTGCCCATTACACCTATGGCTCCATCGAAGTCATAGACGTGATCGAGGGACTGGACCTTCCGTATCATCTCGGCAACGCGGTGAAATATATCGCAAGAGCCGGACGCAAGGACCCGTCAAAGACGGAGGAGGATCTCCGCAAGGCAATCTGGTATATCAACCGATACATCACATTTCTGGGAAAGCAGAAGAAGGGAGGCAGCGATGTGGATTAACGTTCCGCAGCAGACGAAGGTTATCGCCCGGTACGGGGCTGACGCACAGGCAATGGTACATATGGAGGAAGCCGCAGAGCTGATCCAGGCTGTTTCCAAGATGCGCAGGGCTGCCAATGCCGGGAAGAACGACGAAGCGGCACGATATAACCTTATCGAGGAGATGGCGGATTGCCTGATCTGCATGAAGCAGATGCAGGAAATCTACGATATCTCCGACCATGACATACAGATCATGGTGGACAGGAAGTGCAGGAGACAGGAGGCGCGGTTATGACGCTGACGGAAGGCTTTGTGAAGGACGAGATATTCATCGACTTCGGATCGGAGATCATGTACGGCGATGACCAGTGCTACCTGGATTACCCCTGCCGGTTTCCGACCGTGGGCTTCCAGTTGATGGCGACAAACGGGCTGGTGCAGATCGCAGACCGTATCCGCAAGGACACGGGTTTCAAACCGATGCACCCGATGGACGAGTTCACCGATGATACCTGTGACAACGAGGGCTGGTACGACTTCTATGTTGGCCTGAACGGTTTCTCGGATAACCACATGGATTCCTGTATCGAATTCATCGTGGTCAACGCCGATTCTGAAGATAACGAAGAACTGTACACTATCGACCTGACGGCTGAAGAGCAGAACGAGGTTTTCAAATGCCTGGACATACAGTGCCGGGACCATGAAGGGAAATCCTGCGAGGAACTGCTGAAGGAAGCCGAGGAGAGAATGAGGGAGGACATGAGTTGAAGATCATCAAACGGGATGGTACAGAGGTACCGTTCAAGACAGATAAGATCATCGCGGCGCTGGAAGCCGCGAACGCGGATGTGGTGGAGGAAGACCGCATCCCTACGGAACAGGCTGAGTCCATTGCCGGGAGAATCAGGGTGCGCTGCGAGGCGCTTGGCCGGAGTGTCAGCGTCGAAGAAATCCAGGACATGGTGATCGATGAACTGGATCAGGCCGAGGCGCACAGGCTTGCCCGGCACTACAGCGATTATCGTCTGCGCCACGAGCTTCTCAGGAAGCAGAACAGCACGGATGCCAAGATCCTGTCGCTCCTGCGCCATGACAATGAGCTGGCGAAGCAGGAAAACGCCAACAAGGACCCAATCCTGAATTCCACCATGAGGGACTACCTCGCCTCGGAGGTCTCCGAGGATATCTGCCGGAGATACATTTTCCCGGAGGATGTGATCCATGCCCATGACGAGGGTATCATCCACATCCATGACATGGGCTATGTCTCCGGTCCGATTTCAAATTGTGAGCTGGTCAACCTGGAGGATATGCTCCAGAATGGCACGGTGATCACGGAGACCCTGATCGAGAAGCCGCACAGCTTTTCGACCGCCTGCAACATAGCGACACAGATCATCGCGCAGGTGGCATCGAATACCTATGGCGGGCAGACCATTTCCCTGGCGCACCTTGCGCCTTTTGTGGATGTGTCCCGCCAGAAATATAAAAGTGAGATCAAAGATGAGTTCATGGCCATCGGCCGGGACTACACCGAGGATGAGGTCAGCCGTATGGCGGAGATGCGCGTGAGAAAAGAAGTGCAGCGCGGCATCCAGACCATCCAGTATCAGATCCAGACGCTCCTTACCACCAACGGACAGACGCCTTTCGTCTCAGTATTCATGTATTTGGGTGAAGTGGAGCCGGGTCAGACACGGGATGACCTTGCGCTGATTATCGCGGAGACGCTGAAGCAGCGCCACGAAGGAATCAAGAACGAGGTCGGCGTCTGGGTGTCGCCGGCATTTCCGAAACTGATCTATGTCCTGGACGAGGACAACATCACCGAGGACGCGCCTTACTGGTACCTGACCGTCCTTGCCGCGGAGTGTACCGCGAAACGCATGGTGCCTGACTACATCAGCGCCAAGGTCATGAAGCAGCTGAAGAACGGGGATGTGTATACCTGCATGGGATGCCGGGCGTTCCTCACGCCGGACATTGTAGGCATGGGCGAGAACGGCGAGCACAAATACTACGGCCGCTTTAACCAGGGAGCAGTGACCATCAACCTGGTGGATGTGGCGTGCAGCGCCGAGGGCGATGAGACAAAGTTCTGGCAGCTCCTGAACGAGCGGTGCGAGCTTTGCTTCAAGGCGCTCATGATCCGCCACAACACGCTGAAGGGGACGCCTTCGGACGTGGCTCCGATCCTCTGGCAGTACGGCGCAATCAGCCGTCTGAAGAAGAGCGAGAAGATTGACCGCCTGCTGTATGACAACTACTCCACGATTTCCCTCGGCTATGCTGGGCTCTGCGAGTGTGTGTACCGGATGAAGGGTGTTTCCCACACCGATCCGAAGGGGCATGACTTTGCCGTTGCGGTGATGGAGTTCCTGAACGACAAGTGCCTGACCTGGCGGGGCCTGACGAATATCAGCTTCAGCCTGTACGGGACGCCAATGGAATCCTCCACCTACAAGTTTGCCCGGTGCCTGCAGCGCCGGTTCGGGAAGATTCCGCATGTGACCGATAAGAACTATATCACGAATTCCTATCATGTCCATGTGACCGAGCCGATTGACGCTTTCAAGAAGCTGGGCTTTGAGGCGGAGTTTCAGGCTTTAAGTCCTGGCGGCGCGATCAGCTATATCGAGGTACCGGACCTGCAGAACAACATTCCTGCGGTGCTGGCTGTCATGCGGTTCATCTACGACAACATCATGTATGCCGAGCTGAATACGAAATCCGACTACTGCCAGGTATGTGGCTACGATGGGGAGGTCCGCATCGTGGAGGAGGACGGGAAGCTGATCTGGGAGTGTCCGAACTGCGGCAACCGTGACCAGAAGAAGATGAACGTCTGCCGCCGCGTCTGCGGCTACTTGGGAACGCAGTATTTCAACCAGGGCAGGACCGCCGAGATCGCCGACCGTGTGATGCACCTGTCTACTCGATAGGAGGTGCTTATGAACTACGGCGGCATCATAAAAAACGACATTGCAAACGGTCCCGGTGTCCGGGTGTCGCTGTTCGTATCCGGGTGCAGGAACCACTGTGCCGGGTGCTTCCAGCCGGAGACCTGGGACTTTGATTATGGTGATCCGTTCACCGAAGAAACTGAAGAAGAGATACTGGAAGCCCTGCGTCCCTCGTGGATTCAGGGTCTTTCTATTCTCGGTGGTGATCCGATGGAGCCGGAGAACCAGGAGGGGCTGCTCCCATTCCTGCAGAGGGTGAAGGCGGAGCTGCCGGAGAAGGATGTCTGGCTCTACACGGGATATCGTCTGGAAAGTGTGTCTGACTCACCAATGTTAGACCTGGTGGGCGTGGTGGTGGACGGACCATATATCGAAGCGGAAAAGGATGTCTCGCTTGCCTTCCGGGGGAGCCGGAACCAGCGGATCATCCATCTGCGGAATGGAGAAGCCTATGACAGATCAGAGAATGATTGACCTCGCTGCGGTCATCGGTGTGTACGCGATCTGCAATACCGGTGCAGTCCTCGTTCACGCCATCGACTACGGGGAGGATAAGGTCCTCGCATCCAACAACGGCGAGAATGCTGAATGGTGTGAGATGACGGAACAATACATGGAAACGAGCGGGGAGCTTGAGCTGGGATTCAACCTGGGCGAGCTCTTCATTCCGTTTTGCGAGGTCATGCGATTTTACGGAGGTACGAATTGAAAAAGACAGCAGAACTGAAAGTCCTGCCGATTTCCGTGCTGAAACCGGCTGAATATAACCCGCGCAAAAAGCTGAAGAAGGGTGACAAGGAATACAAGAAGATCCTCGACTCCATTGAGGAGTTCGGCTTTGCCGATCCCCTGGTGGTCAACGCTGACATGACGATCATCGGCGGCCACCAGAGACTGACCGTTGCGCAGGATCTTGGATACACCGAGGTTCCCTGCGCTGTGGTGGACATCGACAAGACCAGGGAGAAAGCCCTGAACATTGCGCTGAACAAGATCACGGGCCAGTGGGATGACCATCTCCTGGCGGAGCTTTTGGAGGATATCGCAAACAGCGGTGATTTCGATATCGGCAAGACGGGCTTTGACCCGCCTGAGATCGGGGAGCTGTTCAACAAGCTCCATGACAAGAATGTCAAAGAGGACAACTTCGATATCGACTCGGAACTGAAGCAGCCGGTCTTTTCCAAGCTGGGTGACCTGTGGCTTATCGGAAAGCACAGGGTCATCTGCGGCGACAGTACCGGCGAGGAAGTATACACCCGTCTGATGGACGGGCAGAAAGCAAACCTTGTACTGACAGACCCTCCTTACGGCGTGGATGTGGAAGAAACAGCAGGGAAGATCCAGAACGACAATCTGCCTGATGCGGAGTTCTATGATTTCCTGCTGTCCGCATTCCGCTGTATGCAGGCCAACCTTGCCGATGACGGCAGCATCTACGTCTGGCATGCGGACACCAAGGGTCTGATCTTCCGAAAAGCCTATGAGGACGCGGGCTTCTATCTTTCCGGGTGCTGCATCTGGAAGAAGAACGCCCTGGTGCTGGGCAGGAGCCCTTACCAGTGGATTCATGAACCGTGTCTCTTTGGATGGAAGAAGGGCGGCAAGCATCAGTGGTATGCCGACCGCAAGCAGGTCACGGTCTGGGAGTATGACAAGCCGAAGAGCAGCCCGGACCATCCGACCACAAAGCCGGTGACGCTCATGGCGTATCCGATGAAGAACAGTACCATGACCAACGGCATCGTGCTTGATCCGTTCCTCGGAAGCGGGAGCACGCTGATCGCCTGCATGGAGACCGACCGTGTCTGCCGTGGCATTGAGCTTGACCCGAAGTTCGTGGACTGCATCGTCAAGAGGGCGATCGCCCACAACGGCGGCAAATACGATGACGTGTTCGTGATCCGTGACGGGCAGAAGCTCCGCTTCGATGAAGTGGCGGCCTTCGAGCCGGAGGAGGTGCAGGATGAGTGATGTGAAATGCGTCCTCATCCATGACAACTTCCAGAACTATAAGGGGTACAGCATTCCGAAAGCACAGCTTGTGATCGCCGACATCCCGTACAACATCGGCACGGACTTCTATGCGTCCCGGCCAGACTGGTATGTGGACGGGGACAACAGAAACGGCGAGAGCAGCAAGGCAAGGAAAGCCGCTTTCAATACGGACTTCACGTTCAATATAGCGGAGTACTTCGCCTTCTGCAACAGGCTTCTGAAAAAGGAGCCGAAGACCGGGGAGAAGGACGCTCCCTGCATGATCGTCTTCTGTGCCTTCCAGCAGATCCCGGAGGTCATCCGGCAGGCGGAGAAGTACGGCTTCAAGAACTATATCCCGCTGGTGTTCTGCAAGAATTATTCTCCGCAGGTTCTTAAAGCCAATATGAAGATCGTCGGCGCGACCGAATACGCCCTGGTGCTGTACCGGGGAAAGCTGCCGAAATTCCGCAATACGGATGAGGACGGCAGGACGCACATGGTTTTCAACTGGTTTGACTGGAAGAGGGACGGGAAGGAGTATCCGAAGATCCATCCTTCGCAGAAGCCGGTATCCGTGCTGAAGCGCCTGATCGAGATTTTCACCGACCCCGGAGATGTGGTCATCGATCCATGTGCCGGGAGCGGGAGCACACTGCGGGCGGCAAAGGAGCTGGGGAGACACAGTTACGGCTTCGAGGTCTCCACGGAGTTCTGCCGCAAGGCAAAAGAGCAGATGCTTGGGGAGGCCGCTGATGCCTGAGCTGGTCAAAAGCATCGGATATGCCCAGGGAGAGATCATCCGGAACATTCTGAGGCTCCATGTGCCGGAGGGAAAGATCGACTGCGATCCGACCTTCAGCACAGGGGCTTTTTATAACGGGACCGGCATCGAGCCGCCGGCGCTGCGGTTCGATATCCGTCCCCAGGCAGAGGGGGTCGTGGAAGCGGACGCGAGACATCTTCCCTTGGCGGATGCATCCATCTCCTGCATGATGCTTGACCCGCCATTCCTGGCGACCAAAGGCAGGAGCCTCACAGCCGGGGACGGCAACCGGATCAACCGGCGCTTTGGTGTGTATCCCAATGAAAAGAGCCTGCATCAGTGCTATGCGGATATGCTCCGGGAAGCGTATCGGGTGCTGAAGCCGGACGGCATCTTGATCTTCAAGTGCCAGGACAAGGTCAGCAGCGGGAAGCAATACATGAGCCATGTGTTCATCATGAACACAGCGGTGGAGACCGGCTTCTATCCGAAGGACCTGTTTGTGCTGCTGGCAAAGAACCGGCTGGTCGCCGACTGGCAGGCGAGAAACCAGCTTCATGCCAGGAAGTATCATTGCTACTTCATCGTTTTTCAGAAGTGCGGGACAAGAATCGATTATGGAGGGAGACCAAATGTTCAAGAAGATAAAACAGTATAAAAACCTGATCCTCGTTGTGGGCATCGTCCTTTTGCTGATAGTGGTTATCGCATCTGACCCGCTCGGCTTCTGCGCCCAGCGTTCCCATGACAGGGCGGCGATACGAAACCAGATCGCTATCGAAAAAGCGGAGGCGGAAAAAGAGATCGCCATCATCAAGGCCCAGACTGATTATGAACTAAAACGCATCGGACAGGGATTGCCTGTGTCTGAGGACATCCCGGAGGAAGCAGCCACGGAAGGGGAAACGGATGAGTGAGAATAAAACATTGACTCTCGGAAGCCTGTTTGATGGTTCCGGGAGTTTTCCCTTCGGCGGCATCCTCGCGGGGATCGAGCCGAAGTGGAATTCAGAAATAGAACCCTTCCCTGTGCTGGTGACGCATAAGCGCCTGCCGCAGGTGAAGCATTATGGGGATGTATCCGGGATCAGCGGAAACGACCTGGAGCCGGTGGACATCATCACCTTTGGAAGCCCGTGCCAGGACCTTTCCATTGCGGGAAAGAGGGCGGGCATCCACGAGGGCGAACGCTCCAACCTGTTCTTCCAGGCGATCCGGATCATCCGGGAAATGAGGGAGAAAACCAATGGACAATATCCAAGATACTGCGTCTGGGAGAATGTGCCCGGCGCCTTCTCCTCCAACCGAGGAGACGATTTCAAAGCTGTCCTCGAAGCAGTTATCGGAGTTAAGGAAGAAGGGATCGAGGTGCCTTCGCCTGAGAATCACCGATGGCCGAAAGCGGACGTATATCTGGGAGACGGATGGAGCGTGGCTTACCGAGTTCTCGATGCTCAATACTGGTCCGTCCCCCAACGAAGAGCAAGAATCTACCTTGTCGCAGATTTTGCTGGCGGAAGTGCCGGAGAAATACTATTTAAGTCCGAAGGCGTGTCTGGGTATACTCCGCAGGGCTTCCGTGCGTGGCAAGGAACTGCCGGAGGTGCTGAAGAAGGCGCTGGAGAGGCAGGCGGGCGGCCTGACGATAGAGGTGGAACCATCTGTGTAAATACGCAGGGCAACAGCGGTGTCGGCATCACCGAGGAGAAGTCACTGGCGCTGGTAGCACAGGATCACGGAAACCATCCCGCTGTGCTGCAGTCGGCCGGCTTTTCCACGGAGCACTCTGCAAAGAGCCGGAGCATCGGCTACGAGGAAGAGATGTCTCCGACGCTCCGTGCAGGCGTGGTTCCTGCCGCGATGCTCTTTGATAACCATGCCCAGGAGGCGCGTCATGACGGACCGATGGAAATCTCGCCTACAGTAACGGCGAGATACGGGACGGGCGGCAATAACCAGCCGCTTGTGGCGGAGCCGGAGCCGGTTACGCTCAAAATCAGGGGTGGTAAGGAAGGCGGCGGCAAAGGCCCGCTCCTGACCCATGACAAATCTGCAACCCTCGGATGCAACAACGACCAGACGCTCTTCCAGCCGAAGGAAGCCCAGGGCTTTGACCGCTACAACGGCAGCGTCACGGGAGATGAGGCGCACACCCTGGATACAGGAGCCGGGGATACGGTTCCGATGGTCTTTGAGCCGAAGGAGAACCCGGAGATCAAAGCCTTCGGTGTGTGCAGCAAAAGCTCTCACGCCATGCTGTCGGACAATCCGCACAGCGGTTTCTACGAGGCGAAGACGAGCCGGACACTTGACCAGAGTGGCGGAAATGCTGTGAGCAGTAACCAGGGAGGCATCTGCGTTGTCGCTCCTGTGCCGGAGACCTACGATGTGCGATTCACATCCGAAGGGTCGAAGGTAACCAGAGGGCATGTGTATCCGACCGATACGGCAAGGACGCTCAGCACCGACAAGCCGGACCCGGCAAGCAACCAGGGCGGCGTTGCCATTCTGGAGAAGGAACCTGCCTATGCTTTGCAGGGCTCCATGATCGGAAGGGCGGACAAGAACGGACCGCAGGGCAGCGGCATCAATGAGGATGTCAGCTTCACCCTGACGGAGGCTGACCGCCATGCGGTCGCCGCGCCTGCCGATGAGCACTACTCCGCATCGAAGAATTCCTTCTTCATGAACCCGTCGAAGGAGCAGGCAGGAACTTTGGTCGCAACGGACTATAAGGACCCGCCAATCGTGAACGACACTCCGAATGACGAGCCTGTCTATATAGTACGCAGGCTGACCCCAACCGAGTGTGCGAGGCTCCAGGGCTTCCCGGACTGGTGGTGTTCCGACCTTGCCATCCCGGAGCCGACCGATGAGGAGCTTGCCTTCTGGACTGAGGTCTGGGAGACATGGCGCGGTGTCACAAAGCCGGACGGCAAGCCAAAAACGGAGAAGCAGATCCGCAAGTGGCTGGCTGATCCGTACACCGATGCCGCGGAGTACAAGCTCTGGGGGAATGGCTGCGCACTTCCGTGTGTGTATTTCGTGCTTTCGGGGATCGCCTGGGCAGCCGGACAAGATAACTGATATCAGGGGAGTCCGCTCCCCATTACATAGGAGGACAGAATGAAATTCATGATTGTTATGGCGGTTGTCCTGACCATCAGCTTTGTCATGGGTCTGGTGCTTGGCATGATCGCGTCAGATGAAGATCCTATGGAGCAGGAAAGGGACGACAATGACCAGATAGAATATCTCCGCAGCTGGAGAGAGAAGCGCAGAAGCTCCTGATCGTCACATTTACCCTGCTATTCACCGCATTTTTCGGGCACTGTGACAAATCTGAAAATTACAGCAGATTTATCGCAAACAGGCGTGGATAAGTCGGGGGAATGACGGTAATATGCGCATACCGCAAGAGGTGCGGAACCAAGAAAGGAGCGAACTGCCATGAAGAAATACGAAAAGAACATCGACGACCGCAAGCTGCTGGTCGCCCGCCTGAGCGAACTGACAGGACTGAATTCGCGTTACACTTTTGTGCCGCGCTGCGCCTACGAGATCGGCCCCTTCACAGTCGAGAAGGACGGCCGCCTGACGGTGGAAGAAGGCGCGGACGAAAACATCCTCCAGACCCTCATCTCTGAGAACATGATCGGAGAATGCATCGAGGAGACGCATCCGGTAAGCGCGGTGCCGACAGCACAGCCTTCCGGTGCGCCCACGCAGATCACCCAGCCGGATCTCGGAACGGAGGAATGGGGCGAGGATGACTGGGAAGAAGCGGAAGCGCCTGCAGAGACCCATGAGGAGCAGGAAGTGTGGCAGCCGGAGACGGACATCTTTGCGGAGATGACCGCACAGACGGAGGAAACGGGCATTGAGAAAACGGATACCGCAGAAACCGACCCCATTCCGGATGCGGAATACGACCAGGAAGCCGAAGAGGAATCGGCGGCGAGTCTCGGCATCCGGGATACGGATGAGACGGAGACCTTCCCGCTGGACGCTAGAATCAGCTTCCCGCTCTCAAAGCATACGGTCGCTTCCCTGACCAACCTGATCTGCATGATCCACACGAGAGGACTGCTCATTTCCAAGGCAACCGGCGGAACCTTTCATGCGGATAAGGAACTGGTAGATGACATCCTTGACCGTCACACCTTCAGCCGGCCGGCTGACCTGATCGCCTTTGTACAGGAATGGGATGGAAGTGACAACGGCCTCACAGGGCTTTCCTTTGATGAAGACAAGGTCATCTTCGACGGCTTCACGGGTGTGCGGGATCAGGATCACCTGCAGGCTTTCATGAAGCTGGCGGCGGCCATGAACAAGATGGCGCAGACGCAGAAGCGGGTGCAGGCCAAGGAAACGGATGACAGCAACGAGAAGTATTCCCTCCGCGTCTGGTTGGTGAGGCTGGGGCTGAACGGACCGGAATACAAGGCGGAGCGCAAGATCCTGATGGCGAACCTTTCCGGCCACGCGGCCTTCCGCACCCCTGCGGATGAGGAGAAATGGAAAGCCCGCCAGAACGCCAAGAAGGTGGCGCTGAAGGCGGCAAAAGCGGAGACTGCGGAGGCGGAATAACCCGCCTTCCGACTCCTGAAAAACCGGGCTATATGTACCAGATACAGCCCTGGAAATCAGCTTAATATCTGGTGGTATTTATCTCAGATTTATCGCGTTTAGGCGTGGACTTTTCAGCCTTTTAGAGTGATATATGTACACACCGAAAGGGAAAACACACACGGCAGAGCCGAAAGGAGATAACCACCATGACAGAGAAGACCGCACGCCAGATCGAGAACATGAAAGCGCAGACCTTCGGAGTTGAGGTCGAGGGCAACAACATCACCCGCCAGAAGGCAGCGAAGGTTGCCGCCGAGTTCTTCGGAACCGGACGCTACGAGAACACAGCCTACAGAAACGGCTACATGACCTGGAGCGCATGGGATGCGCAGGACAGGGAATGGAAATTCCAGAGGGACGTGAGCATCAGCGGACCGGACGATGAAAAGTGCGAACTGGTCACCCCGATCCTGACCTACGCCGACATGGAGACCTTCCAGGAGCTCCTCCGAACCCTCCGTCACGCAGGGATGAAGAGCAGCCCTTCAAGGGGATGCGGAGTCCACATCCACATCGGACTCAAAGGGCTGGACGGCAGAGACCACGACGCCAAGAGCCTCCGCAACCTGGTCAACATCATGGCCGCACACGAGACGCAGATCGGAAGGGCGATCCGCATCGACGAAGGCCGCACCGGACACTACTGCAAGGTGGTCGACCACAGGTTCCTTGACCGGCTCAACCGGCAGAAGCCGAAGACCATGCAGAGACTTGCGGATTGCTGGTACGAAGGCAACGGCGCGAACTACGGCAGAAGCCAGCACTACAACGACAGCCGGTACCACATGCTCAACCTCCACGCCAGCTTCACCAAGGGGACGGTCGAGTTCAGACTTTTCCAGTTTTCTGACCCGCACGACGGAAAGCGCGGCGGCATCCACGCGGGCGAGATGAAAGCCTACATTCAGCTTTGCCTTGCGATGAGCGAGCTTGCCAAGGAACTGAGCTACGCAAGCCCCAAGCCCCAGCAGACCGACAACGAAAAATACGCCTTCCGCTGCTGGATGCTCCGGCTGGGCTTCATCGGAGAGGAGTTTGAAACAGCCCGCGAGATTCTCCTGCGGAACATGGACGGCAACGCAGCCTGGAGACAGGCCTGCTGAAGCGGAAACAGAACACATAGCGCCTTGCCGGGGAAACCCGGCTTAAGGCAGTGAAAGGAGGCGGATGGCCATGAAAGAATATAAAGTGCTGATTACGGAGACCCTGCAGATGACCGTGATTGTGGAAGCGGAGTCGGAAGCACAGGCCCATACGAGGGCATCCGACGCATGGAAGAACGCGGAGTACATCCTTGACGCGGACCATTTCCAGGGCGTGGAGTTCCATGTGCTTGGCGAGGCGGACGGCGATATCAGCGAGAAGGATCTTGCCCGCATTGAGCGGAAGGGCGGTGAACCCTGTGAATGAGTTCTGGGATAGGTTCAGACTGGTGTCGCCGGCAGACGAGGAAGTCCACTGCATCGCCTACGGGAGCAACCTGAACGTAGAGCGGATGAAGAGCCGCTGTCCGGGTGCGGAGGTCATAGGCACATCGATGCTCGGCGGATACAGGCTGCTTTTCAAGAAGAGCATGACCGGCTTCTACGCCACCATCGAACAGGATGCCAACTGCTTTGTGCCAGTGGTGGTCTACAGGATGACGGCGGAAGACGAGGCGAGGCTCGACCGGTTTGAGGGCTATCCCAAATACTACTACAAGAGGGAGTTTCTCCTGCCCGTGTGGAGCCTGAAAGGACGCAGGCTGAAGAAACGCCGTGAGTGCATCGCGTACATCATGCACGAGAAACGCCTGCTCGGAGAACCGACACAGGAGTATTACCGACTTCTGGACGAGGGCTACGACTACTGGGGTTTTGAAAAAACATATCTGGAAAACGGGCTGAAAAGCAGCATCGGGAACAAGGCCGCGAAAGAGTGGATAGAAGAATATCGGAGGGAATGCAGATGACAAAGAAGTATTACATAGCCTACGGGTCAAACCTGTCCGTAGAGCAGATGGCCCACCGCTGCCCGGATGCGAAGGTGGCGGGCATGGCGGCGATCACGGACTGGAAGCTGGTCTTCCGTGTCCATGCGACCATAGAACCCGCCGAGGGCAGGACCGTTCCAGTCCTGCTCTGGGAGATCAGCGGGAGGGATGAGCGGAACCTCGACCACTACGAAGGTTATCCGGTTTACTACCGGAAAGAGGACATGACCGTGACCATGACCGATCTTGACGGGAAGAATCCGCGGGAGATCACGGCAATGGTCTACCTGATGAATGACGGACATCCTCTGAGGGAGCCTTGGAAGGGCTACATGGACACACTGGCAGAAGGCTATCAGCGGTTCGGATTCAATCCGTATCAGCTTGAGCTTGCTCTGAAAGAGGCGAAGGAGGGTGCGGCAGATGAGTGAGATGATCCGAGTCCTCCTGGTCGAGCCTCACAAGCATCCGCGGCTGGTTGAGGTCGAACATACGCTGGAGAACCTGCAGATGCTTGTCGACGGCGACATTGCCGCAAGCTACCCCTGGGATGACCTGGTTGGCCTGGTCTATGACGATGACGGGAAGTTTAAGGAAGGCAATGAGGCAAACCGGGCGCTGGAAGATTACGATGTGCTGGTCGGACCGTTTTTCATCTGCGGGCTTTCCTGCGATGACTTCGCAAGCATCCCAGATGACCTTGCGCTGAAGTTTGCGGAGAAATTCTGGATGCCTGAGTCCTTTCTGAGATTACCGGACGGGCTGATGGTGGTCCGTGAGGATGACGGCACACAGCCGGGAGAGGAGTTCCTGCATGATGTGGATAGAAAAGCTGTCGAATAAGAACCCCTGCCCGGAAGCCTGGCAGGATAAGGGGGAGAACGGATACCCGAAGAGCGAGATGGGTTATTTCCGCTGCGATTACGACGGCTATAAATGGTGGAACACCGTCTGGCCGGTCAACCGTGAGCTGGAGACCCCGGAACTGATCAGGGAGTTCGATTCCCTGTACGATGAATTCCTGAAAGTGTTTCCGTCGAGGGAAGCGATGGGCGTTTACTGCCGCTCCCATGCGGAGCCGACCTCAGACCCGACGGAATTCAATGTCTACCTGGAACTGGAGCATGGCTTCTACTGGCTCCGGATGATCACCAGGAAGGGCGACTACAACCTGTATCTCCATTGCTTAAGCAAGGCTGCCCTTGCCGGGAACAAGGGCGGTCAAAACGATGATGAATGAGAGGAGCGTGTGAAAAATGATGGACTTTCCTAACAGAGAGACAGTAGAACATATCCGCAGGACCTATCCGGCCGGGTGCCGTGTGGTACTCGATGAGATGGATGATGTCCATGCGCCGCGGATCGGGAGCCAGGGAACCGTGACCGGAGTCGATGATACCGGCTCGGTGATGTGTGCGTGGGATGAGGGCGGTAGCCTGTCGGTGGTGTACGGCGCTGACCGCTGCCACAGGATTTCTACCGAGGCTGAGGCCAAAGTGACCCTGGACTGGTACGGAAAGCACCAACCGGATGCGGATTCCCGCTGCCCGCGCTGCGGAGAGGTGATGCCGGGGTCAAAGAACCGGCATGCTCTCAGCCGATGGGCAGGCATCATGGTATGCGACCAGTGCGGGACTGCCGAGGCACTCGAACAGGCTGGCATGGCACAGAAGAAGCCGCTGATGCAGTGGACGGCAATCACCGGTCCGCAGTCCGGAGGCGGCCGCTGGCGCGGGTAATGTACACAAGATCAGGGGTTCATTTTCCGGCAGTATTCTCCCTGTTTATATGGCTTTATGGCGTGGACTATTCCGTACACAGACGGTAATATGCACACAACAAAAGCGAAGGGAGAACACCACCATGAAGTACGAGGACAGCAAGGTAAAGGGCATCAGCAGGAAGACACTGAAGGCATTGGAGCGGATCGCGCTGGAAGCAAGCTACAGCCTTGAGGAGAGAGGCGGCATTGAGGGAAGGAACAACGACACAGAGGACTTCCCGGAGGTCAGCATCCTCGCCATCCAGGCGATGCTCGAAAAAGCCTACCTCCTCGGCAAAGCCGACGGAATGAAAAAAGCTCAGTAAGGAGGGCATCCCCATGATGAACATCAACCTGCCAGCTGAAAGGCATATCAAGAGCCTTAACAACAACGGCGCCCGCATCAAGGCGCCGGACGGCACCACGGAGCCAGTCAGCATGGATTTCTACCGCAGGGCGGTGGAGCAATGCATTGAGGGCGGCTACAACGCCGTCACCTACGAGCTGGAGCTTCCCGGCGTCGACGGCGACTTTCAGATCGCCTTCTGGAAGGACGGCCACGTGGACAGCGGGAGCACACGGAGCATTTGCGACTGCCTCGCATCCCGCTGACACGGCGCGACAGGCGGCCACAGAGGGGCTTAGCGGCCTCTCTTTGGTCATTCTCCCTTCGTGATACCGGCGCGGTACAGCGGCTTCCTGCGCCTCTCACGGGCTGTGTATATGCACCAGATCCGGGGTGGATAATACGGCGATTCTTTTACACATAATTATCGCCCACAGGCGTGGACTTATCCGTGGACTGACGGTAATATGCACACAACAAAAACGAAGGGAGAACACCACCATGAAGAAAGAAAACGCCTACTTTGCAGAGCTTGACCGCATTGCCCGCGACTTTGAACAGCGACACGAGGCACACAAGAAGCTGAAGCAGCAGATCATCGACACCAGGGGCTGGGACAGCGAGGAGTTGAAAGCCTGGTACGCCGAGGAAGAGAACGACTTCCAGTACCCGATCAGCCAGGGAGCCTGCAAAGCCTACCGCGCCTGGAGATACAGCGAGACCGACGAGGTCATCATGGACGATTTCACCTGGGACAGGGAGCGGCACGATTTCATCGACACCCTCCGCAAGGCGGGCATCGAGACCCTGGTGGTCACCAACCAGAGCACCGGCCTTATGGAGGACCTGCACGGCTACGCCGCCGAGGGCTGCACGATGCTGGGGCTTTGCACCATCACCAAAAAGAGCCGCCGCTTTGGCGAAGAGACCGAGGAGCAGATCATGGGCATCCGCTTCAAGCTGAACTGAGGGAGGTGCCTGAATGAACATTGCGGAGAAGATGGAGCGGGAATCCAGGCTGATGGGCAATATCGCAGACTGGATGGAGAAGCACGGCGAGGTGCTTTCCGACAGACAGCGCAGCAACGCCTACACGGGAGTGAGGATCAGGGAGATCCGATGGCGGGGACGCGATTACCAGATCGTGGATGTGGACGGGATGACCTGCCGGATCGAGAAAATGTAACAGCATACAGAGGGAAGAGGCTGACGGAGGCTGCGGCTAAGAGCAGCCTTTTCCCTCTGTGTACTGTGTCGATATGTACCAGACCACAGGCAGATTCTTTGGTGGATATATTGCTCACAATTATCGCCTGCAGGCGTGGACTTCTCAGGGGTGTGACGGTAATATGCACACAACAAAAACGAAGGGAGAACACGAACATGAAGGCAGAAATCGGAATGAAGGTAAGGGCTTACAAAGGAAACTGCATTGGGATACTGATCCAGAGCACCGAGTGGCAGGGCGAGATCATCAAGGTCAACAAGAAGAGCATCCGGGTCCGGCTGACCGAAAGCACCAGCAAGTTCGGAAGCAAGACCACAAGCCATTGGGAGAACCTGAACACCGAGAAGACCTTCCGGTTTGTGAAGACCTTGAGCAACGGCAAGGACTGGTACAAAAGCGAAGCTAACCTTTACGGTGGCATTGAGATTTGAAAGGAGCGGGCAGCATGACCGAATACGCGAAGCTGGTGATGGCGGAAGCATCCTGCCACACCATTGAAATCCGGGAGAAAGCAACCGGCAAAGAAGGCGTCGCCAACACCTGCGCCGATGGCGTGGAGCTTTGGTACGGCGCGGATGACGGCAGCGATGACAAGACCGTATCCGCCGAGGAATTCAGCCGGGATTTTGAAATCACGGCCATGATTTCCGCATAATACAGACGGACATACCTACCAGAGAATGGGCTGGTTTCCGGCTCATTTTCTGGTGGTTTTATATCTCATATTTATCGCGTACAGGCGTGGACTTCTCAGGGGGTTGACGGTAATATGCACACAACAAAAGCGAAGGGAGACCACGAACATGAAGATCAACGAAGGAATGAAGAAATACAGGCTGCCGAACCCGACCACCAGCGAAGACCTGGAGATGCGATTCTCCGGCATGGACGGCAAGATCCTGAACTTTGGAGACAAGGTTCTGCTCGCCGGATACTACTACAACGGCATGGGCAAGCCGAGCTACTACGCGGCGGTTTACGAACACCTGGACGAGGACCTTTCCTGCGAGGGAGCGATTGGGCTGAGGGCGGTCAGCGAGGTGGAACACACCGACGACGGACATGCCATAGCCTGGGCGCTGGCGCAGAAGTAAAGCAAAAGCGGAGCCGGAACCGCTTCAACAAAACACACACTGGGGATACAATGGGCGGCATCGGAACACCCTGAACCGCAAGGGGTGCGGCGACCCGAAGGTAGTACCGCATGGTGGTCATGTGAAGACCCCTAACGAATGAAACCACCATAACACAGAAACACATAGGAGTCTACGGAGCATTTCCGCAGGCTCTTTTTCTTATGTCCATTTTCGAGGAAGGAGGGATGCCAATGGCTACGAGGGGAAGAAAGCCGACACCGACAGCGATCAAGGAACTGGAAGGCAATCCGGGCAAGCGTCCGCTCAATGAGCAGGAGCCAAAACCGGAAAGGAAAGCGCCTCCGTGTCCGAAGTGGCTGGAGCCGGAGGCAAAGAAGGAGTGGCGCAGGCTATCAAAGCAGCTTGAGCAGATCGGTGTGCTGACCGAGGTCGACCAGGCTGCTTTCGCTTCCTACTGTCAGGCGTATGCCAGATGGAAAGAGGCGGAGGAGTTTATGACGCAGCACGGAACGATCACCAAGACGCCGTCCGGCTATTGGCAGCAGGTTCCGCAGGTTTCCATTGCCCAGACCTACCTTAAGATCATGAACAAGATCGCGGAGCAGTTCGGTCTGACGCCTTCCGCAAGGAGCCGGATCACAGCCGGGGCGGAGCTTAAGAACGCTGCGGTGGATGACATGGAAGACCTGCTGGGAGGGAACTGATGGCGAAGGAAAGACCAAAGAATTATCCGAAACTGAAGAACTACAAACCTTCCCGGTTCATGCTTCCAGAGTCCCATTATGATGCCGACAAAGCCGACCGTGCTGTGCGGTTCATTGAGAATCTCTGCCATACCAAGGGGAGGTGGAGCGGGAAACCGTTCTGGCTGCTTCCCTGGCAGGAACAGATCATACGGGATGTATTCGGTATCGTGAAGGAGGACGGCACGAGGCAGTTTCGTACAGCCTATGTGGAGATCCCAAAGAAGAACGGGAAGAGTGAGCTTGCCGCTGCGGTGGCGCTGTATCTCCTTTACGCGGACGGAGAGCCGTCTGCGGAAGTCTACGGCGCAGCAGCGGATCGGCAGCAGGCTTCTATTGTGTTCGATGTGGCAAAGCGCATGGTGGAGATGACCCCGGCGCTTCTGAAACGCTCCAAGATCATGGCGGCGACAAAACGTCTGGTGAATTACTCCAACGTCGGCTTCTATCAGGTGCTTTCGGCAGAGGTCGGGACCAAGCACGGCCTGAACGTTTCCGGGCTTGTGCTGGATGAGCTTCATGCCCAGCCCAACCGCAGCCTTGTGGACGTGCTGACCAAGGGCTCCGGCGATGCCAGAACACAGCCGCTGTACTTCCTGATCACAACGGCGGGAACGGATCGGAACAGCATCTGCTACGAGTACCATACCAAGGCAAAAGACATCCTGGACGGCAAACGCATCGATCCTTCCTTCTACCCGGTCATTTACGGATTGGAGGACGGGGAGGACTGGAACGATGAGAAAGCTTGGTACAAGGCGAATCCCTCACTGGGATACACCATTCAGATCGACCGTGTGCGCGATGCCCACAGGGAGGCGCTGACCAATCCCGCGGAGGAGAACGTCTTCCGCCAGCTCCGCCTTGACCAGTGGGTCGGAAGCGCGGTCGCCTGGATACCGGAACACATCTACGACAAGGGGAACATCCCGATTGACCTCGATATGCTGAAAGGCCGCGAGTGCTACTGCGGACTGGATTTGTCCAGCACATCAGATATCACGGCATTCGTGATGGTCTTCCCACCGAGGAATGAAACGGAGAAATACATCGTGGTGCCGCACTTCTGGCTTCCGAGAGAAACGCTCGACCTTCGTGTCCGCAGGGATCATGTTCCCTATGATGTCTGGGAGAAGATGGGGCTGTTCCATGTGACCGAGGGCAACGTGGTCGATTACAACTTTGTCAGGAAGACCATCAACGACCTGCACACTGTTTTCAATATCAAGGAGATCGGAGTCGATAGGTGGAATGCTACTCAGCTGATCACAGACCTGGAAGGGGACGGTTTCACGATGGTTCCTATCGGCATGGGCTTCAAGGATATGTCTCCCGGCATGAAGGAACTGTACAAGCTGCTCCTGGAGGGGAAGATCATCCACGGCGGCAATCCCGTCCTCCGATGGATGGCGGGAAATGTGGTGGCGGAGATCGATGCGGCAGAGAACATCAAGCCCAGCAAGAAGAAATCCACGGAGAAGATTGACGGCATCGTTGCCTGGATCATGGGGCTTGACCGTGCGATCCGTCATGAACAGCAGGGCAGCGTGTACGACGATCCCGAACACGGGCTGTGGGTCTTTTGAATGAAAAATCCCGCTCAGCTGGATTGCCGGGCGGGATAAGGGTTATACAGGTGAACTCGCCTGATGAGCGGCATCATTCTTGGAAAGAAGGTAGATACAGTATTGATTCATGCTGATGCCCTCTTTCTTTGCGTTAACGGAAAGGGAGCGGTGCAGGCTCTTCGGCATCCGGAGTTTGAACTGTCCGGAGAATTCAGAGAGATCAGGCTCATCAGAAGGGACCGGGATTTCTAGACCATCCTCTAAAGCTGCTTTGATCCATACTGCTTTTGCGTCCTGAGCACTTGCGATTGCACCTTCTGCTGTATCAGAACAGGTAAGGCATCCGGGAAGATCAGGAAACCATACAGTGAAGCCGCCTTCTTCCGCATCAGGAATGAGTTCCATGCGATAAGGAAGGGTCAGGTAATAATCAATTGTCTTCTTCATAATTTTCCTCACTTTCTACGACGTCACGAACCATCTCGACATAAGTCTTTTTGATTGGTTCGTGCTGAGGGATGGTTATGGGATAGCATCCGGCTTTGCGGAATGTCTTGTGGCTGCTGCCGCTGGCGGGTCCGCTCATAGTATAGCCGTAATGCTCAAGGACTTTCTTAAGCTCGTCAAAGCGCATGTTCTTGTCAAGTGACCGGATGCGCTGGAGCAATTTATCAAATTGAGACATTAGACACCTCCTCACCAACAGTATAAATGGTGTCATATGCGGTGTCAAGTTAAACTTGCTGAAAAGGGTGATAGGGGATATGGATTTAACGATGGCAGAGAAACGTGACCTGATCGAGCGGATCACGGAGCTTGTAAAAAACGACATCCTGAACAAAGAGGACAGGGATAACATCTTCCGGGTATGCCTTGCGGCATGCAGCCGGGAGCTTGCAAAACTGAAGGAGGAGTAAATGAGCTGGAGAGAATGGTTTGGCTTCACAAAACCGAGGGACGCTCCTGATACGGAGCTTCCACAGATCGAAGACAACGTCCGGGATTCGGGCGGTGTTTTTGTTTTCGGCATGACAAACAGCGGGGAGCTGGTGAACGAGAAATCTGCCTTGCAGATCTCCACGGTCTATGCCTGTGTGCGTCTGCTTGCGGAGACAGTGGCAAGCCTGCCGCTGCACCTTTATAAGTTTACCGACACGGGAGCCGGGAAGGAGCGTGCGACAGAGCATCCCCTGTATAAGATCCTTTACCGGCAGGCGAATCCGGAGATGACCAGCTTCTCCTTCCGGGAAGCCATGATGATGCACCTGCTTTTGTGGGGTAATGCCTACGCACAGATCGTGCGGGACGGAAAGAACGGCATCCTGGGGCTGTATCCTCTGCTCCCGGAGAACGTGGAGATAGACAGGGCGGAGAACGGGGATCTGTTCTATACCTACCATGCCTATACGGATGAAGTTCCCGGTGAGCATAACAAGGATATCATCTTCCAGCGTGACGAGATCCTTCATATTCCCGGCCTTGGCTTTAATGGTCTGGTAGGCTTCTCGCCTATCGCCATGATGAAGAACGCGCTCGGCACGACGCTGGCTGTGGAGAAATACGGCAGCGCCTTCTTCAAGAACGGTGCGCAGCCGGCCGGCGTCTTGGAACATCCGGGCGTGCTGAAAGACCCGCAGAAGATCCGGGATAACTGGATGAACGCATACGGCGGCGCCGGGAACGCCCACAAGGTGGCAGTGCTCGAAGAGGGCATGGCCTACAAACCGATCTCGCTTCCTCCGGAAGATTCGCAGTTTCTCAGTACACGTGAGTTTGGAGTGGAGGAGATCTGCAGGATATTCCGTGTGCCTCCCCATATGGTGCAGGACCTCAAAAGAGCGACCTTCAACAACATCGAGCACCAGAGCATCGATTTCGTGATGCACACCATCATGCCCTGGCTCGTGCGGATCGAGCAGGCCATCATCAAGGATGTTCTGATCGAAGAGGAGCAGGACAACTACTTCCCAAAGTTCAACGTGGACGGCCTGATGCGCGGCGACTACAAGAGCCGCATGGACGGCTACGCGGTGGGCTTTGCTAACGGCTTCCTGTCTCCCAACGATATCCGCAGACTTGAAAACATGGACCTGATCCCTGCCGAGGAAGGCGGGGACGATTACTACCTGAACGGCAGCTATACCAAGCTGAAGGACGCAGGATCAGCCTACGGAGCCAATCAGGTGGCGGAGCAGGAGAAACAGCAGTCACAGGAGACAAGGAAGCCAGACGAGACACAGCCGGAGGAACAGTCCGAGGAAGGAGAGGAGGAAGCGTCTGAAAGTAAAAACCACGCAGAGCGCCATGCACAGCGCAAGGCGGCAAGAAGAGGAGGTAATCCGAAGAAATGAAGAAATTTTGGAACTGGATTCATGATGACAGCGGCGGCAGGGTACTCCGCCTGGAAGGACCCATCGACTCCGAATCCTTCTGGGGCGATGAGGTGACTCCGAAGGCATTCAGGGATGACCTGTATGCGGAGGAGGGCGACATCACCCTTTGGGTCAACTCGCCGGGTGGTAACGTGTTCGCTGCTGCGGAAATCTACACCATGCTCCGCGACTATCCGGGCAATGTGACCGTGCGCATCGCATCCATCGCGGCATCTGCCGCCTCCGTGGTAGCGATGGCCGGCAACCTTGTCCAGATCTCTCCGACCGGGATGCTGATGGTGCATGATCCTTCCACCATTGCGATGGGCAATGCCCGCGACATGGAGAAGGCCATCACTACACTGAACGAGGTCAAGGAGAGCATTATCAACGCCTACGCCTTCAAGACCGGGCTTTCCAGGAACCGCATCTCAAAGCTCATGAGCGATGAGACCTGGCTCAATGCCAAGAAAGCGGTGGAGCTGGGCTTTGCGGACGAGATTCTCTTTGAAGCAAAGAAGCCGGAGCCGGAGGAAGATCCGGACGAGCCGGATGAGGACAATGATCCCGATACGGAGGAAGACGGAGATGAAGGCGAAGAAGGCGGCGAAAAGAAGAAGCCGTTCAAACTGGCTGAAGCCATGTGGCAGTATTCCTCCCGCCTCATGGGGGAGACCATCCTTAACCGCCTCGGTGCGGAGGATGCGGATGCTGGTGGTCAGCCGGAGCAGGAGGCCGGTCCTGAAACACAGGAACCCGTCGAAGGGGTAGCAGATACCGATGAACCGGATCTGACTGAGAACCCTGCGGAGCCGGATATTCCTGCCGGAGATAACGATCCTGCCGACACAGAGCCGGAGATGCCCGTGATCGGCATGGACGGCAAAACCAAAGACGGCGCGATGCCGTATGAGATCCTGAAAGACAAGCTGGAGTGGCTGAAATGAGCTGCCCCGGCTTTTCTTATACCCAAAACAAAAACAACGGCCGGAGCGTATCTCCGGAGAAAGAGGTAATTCATGAGTAAGATTCTTGAGCTTCGCAACAAGCGTGCAAACCTGTGGGAGCAGACGAAGAACTTTCTGGAAGAGCATCGCGGCGAGAACGGTCTGGTCGAGGCTTCCGCTGTGGAGCAGTACAACAAGATGGCTGCGGATGTACAGGCTCTCGGCGCTGAGATCGAGCGTCTGGAGCAGCAGGAGGCGTTCGACGCCGCGCTTTCCGCTCCGACCAGCAAGCCCGTGAAGGGCATGCCGACTGCGCATCAGACCCCGAAGGCAGAGGGTACCGCTTCCGACGAGTACAGGGACGCCTTCTGGAATATGATCCGCAACCAGGGCGACCAGTTCGCTGTCCGCAACGCGCTGAATATCGGCGAGGACACCGAGGGCGGCTATACCGTGCCTGACGAGTTTGAACACCGCCTGATCCAGGCGCTGGAGGAGAACAACATCTTCCGCCAGCTTGCGACCGTCATCCGCACCAATTCCGGTACGCGCAAGATCCCTATCGCCAACGACACTATGGAGGCACAGTGGATCGATGAGGGCGAGGAGATCCCGGAGACCGACACCAGGTTCGGTCAGACCACGCTGTCCGCTTACAAGCTGGGCACCATGATCAAGATCTCCAACGAGCTCCTGCATGACTCCGCCTTCGACCTCGCCAGCTATATCGCCACCCGTTTCGGTGTTGCGATGGGCAATGCCGAGGAGCGTGCCTTCTTCACTGGCGACGGTGACAAGAAGCCCCTTGGCATCCTGGCTGAGACCGGCGGTGCGGAGCTTGGGGTGACTACGGCTTCTGAGCACCTTGTGACCTTCGATGAGATCTTCGATCTCTACTACAGCCTCAAGAGCCCGTACCGCAGGAACGCCCAGTTCGTCTGCAACGAGACCCTGCTCCTGCAGCTCATGAAGCTGAAGGATGGCAACGGCAACTATATCTGGAAGCCGGGCCTGGATACCGCAAAACCGGACACCATCCTTGGCCGTCCGATCCGCACTTCCACATTCATGCCGACCATGTCTGCCGGCGAGCGTGTGCTCCTGTTCGGTGACCTGAAGAACTACTGGGTCGCTGACCGTCAGAACCGCACCTTCCGCCGTCTGAACGAGCTGTATGCCCGCACCGACCAGGTGGGCTTTCTGACCACCCAGCGTGTGGACGGCCGTCTGATCCTTCCGGAGTCCGTGAAGGTGCTGAAGATGGCCGGCATCAAGCCGGCCCCGGCTCCGACTCCTGATCCGGACGAGCAGGCCAACGGCTGATCCATCTGACTCTGCGGAGGGCGGGATGAGGGAGACTCCCCGTCCTGCTCTCCTGCCTTATGAGAGGAGATAAACTTATGCATTTGACAAAGAACTATAACACCGATGGCGGCGACCGCACGGTGATCGGCGGTACCCTGGAATTTGCTGAAGGCGCGGAAGTGAAGAACTTCCCCGGTGGCGGCTCTGAAGGCAGCAAGGCTGAGAACCAGTCTGCAAGCACGGCGACCGCAGTGGCAGGGCTGAAGAACGACTTCAATGCGCTTCTTGTGAAGCTGAAAGAAGCCGGGATCATGGCTTCTGATGCCTGGAACCTGTCTGTGCGCCTCGCACCGAGCCTCACGGATGAAGTGGCGGCAAGGAACAACGAGAAGGCTTCCGTCTCCCTTGCGAACAACGTGATCTTTGTGACCGCGGATGTGGACGATCTTGAGGAATCCGAAAGCTCCGCTCCGGGGCAGGGCAACCACAAGTGGATCGGCCTTGGCATCGGTACCGGCCTTTCTTCCGTGGCACTGGCGAAGTACAACGGCGCTCCGCTGACCAATGCTGACGCAGAGGAGGCGGCGAGTGTGGGACTGGATCAGCCGGGAGAATTCGTGCTGTATATCCGCGCCGAGGAAGTCGCAGAGACACCGAAGACCATCATGCTGAAAGCGGACGGCTATACGGAAGTGAGCATCACCATTACAGTCACTGCGCCTGTGGCTGACTGACCGGGAAGGAGGCTGCCATGACATTCATTACTTTTGCTGAGGCAAAGGAATACCTGCGTGTGGACTCCTCCGACGAGGATGCGGTCATCGGCAGCCTTCTCTCTGCGGCTGGAAACCTCTGCCGGGATGTGGCAAGGCTGACCGATGAACAGTGGGCGGATATCGATTCGGATAAATGCTGCTCCAAATACTACAGCAGGGCACAGATGACCGATATCCGGGAGACCCTGCGAGTGGCTGTTCTCTATGCCCTTGGCTATCTGTATGAACACAGGGAAGAAGCTGACCACCATGCTTTGACATTGACACTGCGCTCCCTGTTGTTCGGCATCCGGGAAGGGGTGGTGTGATGGATATCGGAGCATTAAGAATACGGATCACCATTCAGAAGAATGAGACCGTGGTGGACAGATACGGCAATCACAAAGCGGTCTGGACAGACCATTTCTCTTGCTGGGCGACTGCTGTGACCAGCGGCCTTTCCACAAAGGAAGAAGAATCTGCCGGGCATACGGTGGAAGCCGACCGGCTGGATATCACGGTGCGCTGGTGCTCCGAGATCGCCGCAGTCGATTCCAAGGGCTACCGTATCCTCCTGGGCGGCATGATCTACAACATCCTGTCCATTGACGAGATGGGATTCAAACGCAACAGCCGTAAATTCCATGCGGAGCTTTCAGAGAGGTGAAACCTATGGGAACGACAATAAGGCCTGACCAGCTGGCATCCGAGGTCATGAAGGGGCTTGAAGAATACAAAGACCTGGCGGTCGATGTGATGAAGAAGGAAATCCAGAACACGGGGAAAATCGTAAAGCAACAGATCTCGCAGACTGCCCCGAAGAAATCCGGCCGCTACGCAAAAAGCTGGGCGGTGAAGAAAGTGAAAGAGACATCTAATTCCCTGGATGTGGTTGTCCATTCAAAGAACCGCTATCAGCTTACACACCTTCTGGAAAACGGCCATGCGAAGCGGGGCGGCGGCAGGGTCCGTGCGATCCCCCACATCGGACCGGCAGAGGAGATGGGCATCCGGGAGCTGGAAGAAAGAATAGAGAGGGCGCTGAAATGACACACAACGAGATCGTGGAGATGCTGGAGGAGACCAACCTTCCCATCGCCTATGACCATTTCGCGGAGGGGGAGTCACCCGATCCTCCGTTCATCTGTTTCCTGTTTCCAGGATCGGATAACTTTTCCGCTGACGGCAGGGTCTACTTAAAGATCCGCAATGTAAACGTGGAGCTGTATACCGACCTCAAAGAACCGGAACTGGAGGAGAGGCTGGAGACCGTGCTGGACAGGCACGGCATTTTTTATCAGAAATCGGAGGTCTGGATAGAGGAAGAAAAACTCTATGAAGTCCTCTACCAATTTGAAACGGAGGATAGCAATGCCGAAGAAAAAGAATAAGGTCAAATTCAATATCTGCAATGTCCACTACGCGATCCTGACCGTCGCGGATGACGGGACATTCTCCTTCGGGACGCCTGTGCCGATGCCCGGCGCGGTATCCCTGGCGCTTGACGCCAACGGTGAGCCGACGAACTTCTATGCGGACGGCTATGCCTACTACACCATCGGCAACAACATGGGCTATGAGGGCGACCTGGAACTTGCCATGGTGCCGGAGTCCTTCCGTACCGATGTCCTGGGTGAGCAGCTGGATGCCAACGGCGTCCTGATCGAAAACGCCAACACGGAAACGGTCAATTTTGCGCTCCTTTTCGAGTTCGACGGCGACATCCGCAAGATCCGCCATGTCCTCTACAAGTGCGCTGCCAGCCGCCCGAGCGTGGAATCCAAGACCAACGAGGAAGAGGTCGAAGTGCAGACCGAGACCCTGTCGGTCAAGGCGACACCGATGGCAAACGGATGCGTGAAGGCGAAGACCGGAGATGATACCACGGACAGTGTTTATCAGAACTGGTACAGCGCGGTGTATCTGCCGGTCGAACTCCCGGCTGAGGAACCCGCGAACGGCTAAGGAAGAGGAGGATAACCCATGAGCATGACAAAAGTGATCGAGATCGACGGGAAGCAGGTGGCCTTCAAAGCCTCTGCCGCAATCCCACGCATTTACCGTGTGAGATACGGAAGGGACATCTTCAAGGATCTCATCAAGCTGGACAAGGAGCTGAAGGAAAACAACGAGGAGGACAGCGGCCTTACCATGTGTTCGCTGGAGGCGTTCGAGAATATCGCCTACCTGATGGCGAAACATGCCGACCCTTCCATCCCGGATACGGCGGAGGAGTGGCTGGAGGAATTCAGCGTCTTTTCCATCTACCAGGTGCTCCCGGAGATCATCACCCTGTGGGGCGTGAACCTTGAGACCCAGTCAGAAGCTAAAAAAAACGGCACGCCATCGACCGGCAGATGACGACTCCACTCTTCCTGCTCCGCTGTGTGCAGCTTGGGATCTCCATCCGGGATCTCGACCTGCTCACGGTGGGGCTCGTCAATGACATGTATATCGAGAGCGACAACGACAATGAGAACTATGCGCAGGTGGCAACGCAGCGCGATTTCGATTTATTTTAACCTTTTTCCGGCAACTTTTGAAAGGAGGAGACAGCCTTGGCAGGCGGACGAATCAAAGGAATTACAATCGAACTAAACGGCGACAGCACTAAGCTCGAAGCCAGCCTCAAGAGTGTCAACTCCGAGATCCGTAATACGGAATCCAAGCTGAAGGATGTTAACAAGCTCCTCAAGATGGACCCCGGCAATACCAATCTGCTGTCCCAGAAGTATAAGACTCTGCAGCAGGAGATACAGGCGACAAAGCAGAAGCTGGATACGCTGAAGGAAGCCTCCAAACAGGCAGACCAGGCACTCAAAGACGGCACGATCTCCAAAGAGCAGTACGATGCCCTGCAGAGGGAGATTGCCGAGACCGAGCAGAAGCTGAAAGGCTTGGAGCAGGAATATAAGAACTTCGGGTCCGTCCAGGCACAGCAGGTGGCCGCGGCCGGGGAGAAGATGAAGGAACTCGGCGGCAAGATGGAGAGCGCGGGCAAGACCCTGACAACGCATTTCACGCTTCCCCTTGCTGCTGTGGGCGCGGCTGGCGTGGCGAGCTTTGCCGAGGTCGATAAGACCATGCAGCTCACAAACAAGACCATGGGTAACACGGAGGAGCAGGCACAGCTTCTGAATAAAGCCATGAAGGATGCGGCGGCAAATTCCACCTTCGGCATGAAGGACGCGGCGACAGCTACGCTGAACTTCGCCCGTGCCGGCCTGAAAGCAGAGGAGGCCGCCGATGCGCTTGCTCCCGCCATGAACCTGGCAGCAGGCGAGGGCGGAAACCTGGATACAGTGTCCGGCGGCTTGGTCGCAACCATCAACGGCTTCCACGGAAGCTTCTCTGAAGCGGAGCATTATGCTGACGTATTTGCGGCTGCCTGTAACAACTCCGCGCTGGATGTGGACAGCCTGTCGCATGCCATGTCCGTGGCAGCCCCGATCTTTTCATCCGCAGGGTACTCGGTCAATGACGCAGCCCTTTACATGGGCATTATGGCGAACAATGGTATCGATGCGGATAAGGCGGCGAATTCCCTGAAAACGGGTCTGGCAAGGCTTGTGTCTCCCGCCAAGGAAGGCGCGGAGATGATGGATAAGCTCGGCATTTCCGTGACCAATTCCGATGGCACGATGAAGAGTTCCATCCAGATTCAGAAGGAACTGCATGAAGCGTTTGGGAAGCTGTCCGAGTCGGAACAGATCGCGGCGGCATCCGCTATTTTTGGTAAGAACCAGATGGCTCCGTGGCTTGCCCTGATCAATACCGCACCAGATGAAGTCGGAGAACTGGATGCGTCCTTAAGCAGCTGCTCCGGGACGACAAAGGAAATGGCTGAGGCCATGATGAGCGGATTCGGCGGCTCCCTGGAAAAGCTGAAGAGTTCCATTGACGTTCTGGTGACTTCCATCGGTGAAGCCCTGGCGCCGACCATTTTGAAAGTGGCGACTTTCATCCAGAACCTTGTAGATAAATTCAATGCGCTGACCCCGGCGCAGCAGCAGGTCATCGTGAAAATCGGCCTTGTTGTGGCGGCCATCGGACCGCTGCTTGTGATCATCGGGAAGCTGCTCACTTCGGTGGGTACGATCATGACCTGGGCTCCGAAGATCGTAAACGGGGTGTCGTCCATCATGGGGATCGGCAGTAAGCTCATGGGCGGTCTGCAGGCACTCTGGGGCGTCATCATCGCCAACCCGATCACACTGATCGTTGCCGCCATCGCCGCCGCTGTTGCGGCCTTTATTTATTTCTGGAACACATCGGAGGAATTCCGAAATTTCTGGATTGGACTGTGGGAAGCGATCAAGACAGCGGTATCAACTGCAGTACAGGCTATTGCGACTTTCTTTACCCAGACTATCCCGGAAGCATTCAATTCCTTTGTGGAATTCTTCAAAGGGCTGTGGGAAGGGGTAAAAACCTTTTTCTCCGGCATCTGGGACGGCATGAAGGAGATCGTATCCACGGTATGGGAGACCATTAAAAACGTGGTGCAGGTGGCGATCATGGCAATCGGCGAGTTCTTCTCCACGGCGCTGACCATTATCACCCTGCCGTTCCAGTTCATCTGGGAAAACTGCAAGGAGATCATCACTACAGCATGGGAAGCAATCAAGGGTGTCGTGACCACGGCAGTGGAGGCCATCAAGACCGGCATCACCAATGCCTGGAACGCGGTGAAGACTGTAACTTCCACCATCTTTGAAGCGGTCAAGACGGTGGTAACCACTGTTTGGACAGCGATCAAGACGGCGCTCGAACCGATCATCAACGGAATCAAGACGGCGGTAAGCACTGCCTGGGAAGCTATCAAAACGGCGACCTCCACAGCCTTCAATGCTGTGAAAACAACGGCTTCTACGGTATGGAACGGCATTAAAACTACCATCACGACTGTGGTAAACGGAGTGAAGACGGCAGTAAGCACGGCCTGGAACGGGATCAAAACCGTCACCAGCACCGTCTTCAATGCGGTTAAGACGGCGGCATCCACGGCTTGGAATGCCATCAAAACCACCATTACTACCGTGGTGAATTCCATCAAGACGGCGGTATCCTCCGGCTTGAACGCGGTGAAATCCACGGTGAGCAGCATCTTAAACGGGATCAAATCCACCTTCACATCCGTGTTCAACGGAGTGTGGTCCTTTGTACAGGGCATCGTGAACAAGCTGAAAGGGGTCTTCAACTTCAGCTGGAGCCTGCCGCACATCAAGCTGCCGCATTTCTCCATTTCGGGCTCCTTCAGCCTGAATCCGCCTTCCATCCCGCACATCAGTGTGGACTGGTACCGGAAGGCCATGAACAACGGCATGATCCTGAACAGCCCGACGATCTTCGGAAGATCCGGAAATCACCTGCTTGGCGGCGGGGAAGCCGGACCGGAAGCAGTAGTCGGCGTCTCATCCCTGATGGACATGATACAGACTGCGGTCAATAACAACATGCCGATGGCAGACAGCGGGGATATCACGATCCCGGTCTATATCGGGGGCAACCTTATCGATGAGATGATCGTTTCGGCAGAGCAGCGGAGGGCGCTGCGGTCAGGAGGAAGGGCATGACATTTCAAACGTATATCAAAATCAACGGGACGGCCCTTCCTGTCCAGAAGGATGACTATTCCATTGACTACACCGATGTGGTGGCCGACAGCGGGGGCGTGACGGAGGCAGGAACTACCATCCGGGATGTGATCCGGGAAGGCATCCCTTCCATCTCCGTGACGCTGCCTGTGTCCGCATCGTGGCTCAAAAAGCTGCGGAAGCTGAAGAAGGAGCCGTACCTGAACGTGGAATGGCTGGACCCGGAGACCGGGGAGTTGTCCTCCGGCATCATGTATATGGACGGCTTCAAGGTCTCCCTGGAGCATGACACGAGCGGCGGCAGCCTGTGGAATGTCTCCTTCAGCCTGGAGGATCTGGACGATGTATGAAGTATCACAGGAATATAAAGACGCGATCCGCAGGCAGACAAGGAAATTCGAGTGGTACGGGACGATAACCGCAAAGAACGGCAGAGTCTACCATTTCACGAACAAAGACATCGTAAAGGGGAGCGGGACGCTTACCCGCTCCTGTGCCGGCTCCACATCGCTGGAGCTTGGCTCCGTGTACGCGGCAGAGCTGGATATCTCCCTCTACCTTGATGTGGACCGTTACAGCCTCTATGACGCGGTGATCGACCTGTCCTTCGTTTGTCGGCATCATGTGAAAAATATCTGGAACGACCTCCGGGGTTTTACCTGGGCATCCAGAAGTTCTAAAACATGGAACGACAAGGGACCGACCGAAACGATCCCCATGGGGAAATTCGTAGTCGCAGAAGCCACCAGGACGCTGACCATCCTGCAGCTGAAAGCCTACGACTACATGCTGAAGTTCGATAAGGACATGAAAAACAGTGGAACGGTGAGGACGCCATATGAGTGGCTGAAATACGCCTGTGAGATCTGCAGCGTGTCTCTCGGTGTGACCGAGGCGCAGGTGGCTGCCATGCCGAACGGGGCACGGAGCCTCTCCTGGACGAACCTGGATGAGGACATGACCTACCGGGATATGATCGCGCAGGTATCTACCGTGCTCTGCGGCGTCTGCCAGATCGACCGGAGCGGCGCGCTTGTGGTCATCCCGTTTTCCAATACACCCGTGATGGACATCCCGGCATCGTGGCGGTATTCCTCCAGAATCGCGGACTACATCACAAAGTACACCGGGCTTTACGCCACCTACAGGGCTGGCGGCCTGACGGAATATTACCATGTGGAACCGGATGACGGCCTGATCTACAACATCGGCACGAATCCGCTCCTGCAGATCGCAGCCACGTCCCTTCGGAGCGAGATTCTGCAGGGCATCATCGGAAATCTTGCTGCTACGACCTATACGCCTTTCGAGGCGGACATTCCGGGAGACCCGGCGCTTGACCCGATGGATGTTCTCAGCCTTTCCGGAGGACAGGCAACAGGCGAGACCGCCTGTATCACGGAGATCGTCTATCGCATCAACGGGAAGAGCCACATCAAGTGTGTGGGAGAGAATCCGAGGCTCAATCAGGCGAAGAGCCGGTACACAAAGGACATCGAGGGACTTCTCGCACAGCAGGAAGGGGTCGAAGGAACGTCCACCTTCTGGATGTCGGACGCCTACAGCGCGGCGGATATGGCGATCACGGCTGAAGCCGTGGTGACCGCCACGCAGTTTGAGATCCAGACGGATAAATCGAGGGGCGAGATCATCTGGACGGGAACCTACACCCTGGATGAGCCAAGCATCGTAACCGCCAATGTGTACCTCGATGACCGGCTGATCTATTCCTGCCGTGACAGCCGCCTCTCCGGGAACACGACGCTTACCGTATCCACGCCGTTTGAGATACAGCGGGGCGATGAGGGCGTCCATGAAGTAAAGATCGCTCTCATATGCGAGGCATCGGATGAGTCGGAACTGACCACGATAGCGAGGCAGCTTGCCTCCCTGGAAAACCGTGTGCGCCAGATCGAAGAGGGCTTTATGGGTGAGATCGAGGTGGAGGAAGTTATCCACGGCGACTTTGCGGAAGCCTTCGGAAGGATCAATTCCCAGGCTGTGGTTACACCTGGCACAAGCGGGGCATTTGCGGTGGATGAGACGGTTCACGTCGAACTGCTGGCTTTGCTTGGCGGCATGACAGAAAGTGCGGAAGGAGAAACCGAATGATGAAAGGTCATGTGAAGATAGAGCTCCTCGATCATAAGACCGGGGAGCGGAAGATAACCGAGCATGAGAACATGCTCACCAATGCGCTGGCATACAGGGCGGGGATCGATGCAAACGATAATCTTGGCCTTTACGCCAGTGAATACAGCCTCCTGCCGCTGGCAACCAAGGGGCTGGGCGGTCTGCTCCTCTTTGACGGTACGCTCACCGAGGATGCGGGGAATATCCATTTTCCCATGAATGTGCATCTGACCGGATGCGCAGGAAGAGGTACCGGAAATTCTGCCAGCAATCTGCAGGGAACCATCGACAGCACGGCATCCAAGTATGAGAATGGGAAATACACCACAGTATGGAACTTCCTGCCGAATCAGGCAAACGGTGTGATAGCGGCTCTTGCGCTTACCCATGCACGGGCGGGAGAGAATCCTTTCCACATGTACAGGGCAAATGCCTGGAACCGCATTTCCACAGGATACCGTCACTTCGTGGCGATGGATCCGGACACGGATACGGCCTATTTCAGCTATAACTACCAGGCAAACAGCACCATCAACTTCTATAAGCAGAAACTGTCGAGGCATTTGCTCCGGGTCAATTCCCCGTATATGGGAACGGAACAGGCTGCACTTGCTTACAGCCTCTCCGGGGAGACGATCACGGACAGGAATTACTGGGATGTGACCCCAGACTATGATGGCTATATCTATCTGTGCGCCACGCAGGGCAATCAGACCGGGAATGCGACGGTGTATCTGAGAAGGCTCAAAGCCTCAGCCGACCACTTTTCTTTGGAGGAGGACACGGATTTCAGGCAGGCGCTGACGCTGCCGGAGGTGTTCCTATATCCGTCCAATGCCAGCAAGAACTACCACACCATGGCGCTGGTGGTGTCCCACGGATATTTGTACGCGCTGAGTTACGACAGGAAGTCCGTCTACCGGATCTCCCTGGTCGATACCTCACAGATTCGCCAGTTCACGCCGTCCATCGATCGCTTCCAGACCATGGATTGCGGTATCTATCCCCACAGGGGATCCGGCATCTGGACGGAACTGTGCTATCAGGTCACCAATGCGACCGGCGGTGTGGAAACCAGGCGGACAAGGGCGATCCTCTATGAGGACGGCGAGTGCAGGTATGACCTTGGCTCTTATACGACAGGCTCCTGGAACATGAAGGACTTCTGCGGGTACGTCACCGACGACCTCCGGATGTTTACGTCCTACTATGTGTACTTCGATGCCTGCCAGAACTATATCGGGACCATCTGCAACCTGGATCAGCCCATCACCAAGACAGATACACAGTCACTGAAGATCACCTATTCCATCACGGACGGATAAGGAGGGAGCGATGGCACTTAGACTTGCATCAAGACAGGCCCGCCTTGTGGTCTTCGGCTATAACGCGGTCACAAACCGCATCGAATGGGTGAGAAGCCCGGCAAGCCCGCAGTACGCAGGCTCCCCGCTCTCCCTTGCCGGAGGACAGGTGATGGCCTACTACAAGGACGGGACGGCATCGGACATCACGGCATCCTGTGGCTATGATCCGGACGATGGATCGCTGCTTGAGTATGCCGGGGAGCTGAATATCAATGCCAGTTATACCGACCATGCGGGCAATGAGTTCACGGCGGACACGCAGATCGATGTGGCGGATGCGGAGGAGCTGTTCTTTACCAGCATAGCAAACCCGACGCAGAAGGAAGGCTCTGAGCTTGACCTCTCCGGAGCGGTGCTTTCGATCCGTTATACGGACGGAACAACGAGGAGCGTGAGCGCATCCTCCGTAACCTTTGAGCCTGCCGCGGGAGAGATGATCGGGCACATGGAGAATCTGCCTGTTCAGGCAGTGTGGAGGAACCCGGCAACGGGATCGGAGTACACGGCGGAATACACGGTCACCATCGACCAGGTGGACGGCATCTACTTTGCCCATGCTCCGAACAAATCGCATTACGCCGAGGGAGAACCGCTTGACCTGACGGGCGCGACCGTGGCTTTGAAATACAAGAAATCCGGGGACATCGTGATGGTGACCCCGTCCTGCACCTTCTATCCGCCAAGCGGGGAAATCATGACGCCCTATGGCACATCCATCCATGCTACCTACCAGATGGCGGCAGGAGACCAGTACGAGGCGGAAACGCTGGTCAACGTCCAGGCCATGACAGTTCCGATCGATGTGATCGGGCAGATCGTGGGCGAGGACCTCGGCCTTGTCTTTAACGACGACCTCCCGTCCGACTTCTGGGATGACTTCTATCCGCAGGATGTTCCGTATATCCCGGCGGACGGCGACTACTATCTGTCTGAGGATACCTACAGCAGCATCGTGGATTACCTGTGCGGCAAGGGTGCCTTCACCGATTATCGGCAGTACGGCGACATCCCGTATATGGTCCTTCCGGCAGGAAGATATCCATCCGCAGACGGGCAGAACGCTCTCGAAGCCACAGCCGACATCTATATCATCGCAGCTATGGAAAAGAAGAACGGCCTGCCGGCATCACTTCCGAATCCGAGCTGCGTGGATTACCCGTACACGAACCTCTACGTCTACAACCAGATCCAGGTGCTGACCTTCACCCTGAACAGTTCGGACTATATCCGCTGTGCGCCGGGTCTAAAGGGAGGCTACAACTCCGCGACCTCCGGCATCTGCCGGAAGATGGCTGGGCTGGGGCTCTACGATGTGGAAGACGATACGATGTACACCAACTATGTGACGTTCCCGGATGACAACATCGTGAATATCCCCGGCATTCTGGCGCTTCCGTGGTGCTGGTATGACGATCTTCCGAAGGACCTCTCGGTATTGAAGAATATCGTCCAGCACGGCTCGGCGGCAAGCGGCTGCACCGGGATCACGCACAGCGGGAAAGTGCCGTACCTCACCTACTCGAAGGGATCCCTCTACGAGGAAGTGAAGGAGCAGTTCCCGGAGCTGTTCGGAAGCAACGTCACTTATGGAGATACGACCTATGTCCATGTCAACGCATAAAAGGAGGTGGTCTGTTTGGCAACCAGGACAACAAATTACAGAATGACCAAGCCAGAGGGCACCGACCTTGTGGACATCGATGTACTGAACGGTAACTTCGATATCATTGATACCCAGCTGAAAGCGAATGCCGACAGGACAGCGGGAAAGCAGGACAAGCTGACATTCGATAACGCTCCGGTATCCGGGAGCAATAATCCGGTCAAGAGCGGAGGTATCTATTCCGCACTTGCAGGTAAGCAGGACAAGCTGACCTTTGATGATGCTCCTGTGGCCGGAAGTAGCAACCCGGTCAAGAGTGGCGGTATCTACACTGCCCTACAGGGGAAGCAGAACACTCTGACATTCGACGATGTTCCTGTGGCTGGAAGCAGCAAGCCGGTCAAAAGCGGTGGCATCCACACAGCCCTCCAGAGGAAACAGGATGCGCTGACATTCGACAATACGCCGACCGAAGGCAGCACAAACCCCGTGACGAGCGGCGGTGTCTTTGCCGCGCTCCATGATGGGCATGAAGCAGTCTCGTTCGATGAAACTCCGGTCCAGGGGAGCAGGAATGCTGTCAGATCCGGCGGCCTGTATACGGCTCTCGCCGGGAAGCAGGACGACTTGAAACAGGTTCCGACCGTTTCATCGCTTCTGGATTCGGATTATCTGTTCCTGCAGAGGGGCAGCACGATCTACAAAATCCGTGCCTCGGCTGTATTCACACCGTCAGGTGGCGGTGAAGGCATCGAGACCGAGGGCGGTGTATCGCTTCTGACAGAAGATGGCGATGAGATCCTGATCGATACCGAAGATGATGAACCGGATGCTGTTGCCATCCAGTCCGGGGAACAGCTGCTTACGGAAAACAGTGATGTGATCACAATCGACCATTGAGAAGGAGGAAATTTTCATGGGCGTAAAAATCAGTGAACTGCCGAGCACGTCCTCGGCAAACACAAATGACAGCCTGGTCTTAAACCATGGGAGCGAGACGAGCCGAATCACCCTGCAAGCTCTGATGGAAAGCTATCTGAGCGGAGCGGGGCTGGTGACGGATGATGAGCTTGCCGAAAGCCTGCAGGATTATGTATCAACAGGCGTATTGAGCAGCTATGTGGCCAGTTCCGAGATGCCGAACTATCTCAGCGAATATGTCACGGATACTGACCTTGACGGTATGCTCTCCGATTATCTGACGGAAGCGGCTCTCAGCAGTATTCTGGAGGGCTATGTGGAGCAGTCGAGCTTGTCTGATTATCTGAGCGAATATTTGACCGAAACCGACCTTGACAGCAGGCTCAGCGACTATGTGACCTCGTCCGACCTGAGCAATGCGGGCTTTATCACAGAAGATTATCTCAGCGAACAGCTGGGAGACTTTGTGACAGATTCGGATTTGAACAGCACCCTGAGCGATTACGTTTCCACCTGGTATCTGAGTGATTATCTCAGCAGTGCCTGGCGGAATACGTGACGCAGAGCTATCTGAGCGAGCGGCTTGGAAGCTATGTGAGAAGTGATGACCTGGAATATGCTCTCAGCGACTATATTTCCAGTTCCAGTCTCGGAGGCTATCTCAGTGATTATCTGAGCGATTACGTCAGCTCTGCGTATCTGAGCGAGGCACTGGCACCGTATCTGTCCGAGGCGGATATTTCGCCGTACCTGAGTGAAGGTATCGCGGGGCTGTCCAACTTCATGACGGAGACAGATCTTGTCGATGGCGGCTATGTGTCCAGCTCCAGCTTTGCAGCGGCTTTGGCGGCCTATCTCTCTGATTACGGCGGGGAGACCATCTACAACGCCATCTCGCAGTATATCAATCCGGAATCGTAAAGGAGGAGCCTGATGAAGTTACAGCTATTAATCCCTCAGTACAACGAGACTGAGGACGTGATCCGCCCGATGCTGGACAGCATCAGAACCCAGCAGGGCGTGGATCTGAAGGATATCGAAGTTCTGATCGGAAATGACGGATCGGATTTTAAGCTGTCAGAGGAGTTCCTCGGCAGCTTTCCTTTTTCCATCCGCTATGAGCAGTTCGAGCACACGGGACTTCCGGGAACCCGTGGCCGCCTGTTTGACCTTGCGACTGCGGATTATGTGATGTTCTGCGATGCCGACGACATGTTCTTCACCAACCTTGCCCTGTACACGATCTTTGCTTACACCGACAAAGGATGCGATGCGCTGGTTTGTGACTTCATGGAGGAGGTCATCGACAAAAAGAGTGGCCGCTCCCTGTTCTTCCCCCATAAGAAGGACAGCACCTTCGTCCACGGGAAAGTGTACCGCAGGCAGTTCCTTCTGGATAACCACATCGTGTGGCATCCCGATGTGAAATGCCATGAGGACAGCGGCTATAACTGCCTTGCCCTTAAAGTAGCGAAAGACGTGAAGCACTGCCAGATCCCGCTGTACCTGTGGAAATGGCGCGAGGGCTCCATCTGCCGCAAGGATCCGCTGTATGTTCCGAAGACCTACACCCGCATGATCTATTCCAACGGATGGCTGGTGAAGGATCTCCTCGACCGGGGTATGGTGGAGGACGCCAGATACTATGTGGCGGTGCTCGTCTACGGCACTTACTACATGCTGAACAAGAGGATCTGGCTTGATCCGATGAATGCCAAGTACCGCTATGAAACGGAGAAGTGCTTCCAGGAGTATTTCAGGAAGCATAAGATCCTGTTCCAGTCGATAGACCCGAAGATGAAGAACCGAATCATCGCAGGAACCAAGAGGCGCGTGCTGAACGAGGGCGTCCTCCTGGAGCGGTTCACCTTTGACGAGTGGATCAGGCATATCGAGGAAATGGAATAGGAGGTCATGGATGACGATATTTGAGGTGTTTCAGAAACTGACGGCTGGGGAGTTGGCAGGGTGGGCAGTGGTGCTGCTCATCATTCTTTTCTCCCTGATCCAGATCGCTCCGGTGAAGCTGAATCCCTGGGACAACATCCTGGGATGGCTTGGAGGCAAGCTGAACGGTAAGACCGAGAAGCGTCTGGAGAAGGTGGAAAAGCAGATCCGGGATATGTGGATCAACAACCACAGGCAGACGATCCTGACTTTTGCCAGGGAGTGCCGCGAGGAGATCAACCACAGCCCGGATGAGTGGACGAACGTCCTGAATGTTGCCGAGGAATACGAGAAGTATGTAGATGAGAACCAGATCACCAACGGCATCATCACTCAGGACACGGAATACATCCGAAGGCTCTATCAGGAAATGAGCCGTGAACACAGGATTTAAGCACAGCACTGACGCTGTGTTTTTATTTTTGCCCGGAATACCGGGCTGACTGCCGCCGGGCATAAAACGGAGAAAGGAAACGATATGGATACTGTGATCATTGAGACTGTTGTGAGCGTTGTTGCGAACCTTGCCGTCACCCTGATCGGTGTGCTTGGTGCATGGCTTCTGATGCAGATCAGCAAGAGCCAGAAGCTGTCTACCATCAATACGGCGGTGAATGAACTGACAGGCGCAGCGGAGCAGACAGTCCTTGAGCTTCAGCAGACCGTTGTGGACGACCTCAAGGCCGCCAGTGCGGACGGGAAGCTGACGAAGGATGAGATCGAGATGCTGGGTAAGAAGCTGATCGAAGGCGCTCTTTCCAAGATGTCCGGATCTGCGATGGATATACTGAAGGCAGCCAATGTGGACGTCAACGCCATCATTACCGGCGCGGGCGAGGCACTGATCGCACAGATGAAGGCTGGGGAGTAGCATCCCCGCCTTCCGGGAAACGGAGGGAGAAGCATATGACAAACAATAAGACCTATACCGTCGTAAAGGACGGGGAAACACTGAAGGAACTGAAAACCCTGGCGGCGGCCAAGAAGCTGGCAGATGCTGAGAGCGCGGAGGTGCTCTGCGATGGCGAGTGTGTCTACCAGGGCGCTGTGAGCGGTGTCGAGGATACTGTCGAGACAGTGCCGGATACTGTGGAGGAGACTGTTACCGAGGCTCCTGCGCCTGCGCCCGAGCATTACAGGCTGACATCCAAGATGAACATCCGCAAGGCTCCGTCTCTGGATGCCGAGAAAGCCGGCATCGCGCAAAAGGGCACAGTGGTGGAAGTCGCCGCAATCAAGGACGACTGGATACATCTCACAGACGGCACATTCATCTTGTATGATGCTGGGAAATTCGCCGTGAAGTGCTGACGATCTGCCCGATTGTATCTCCCTCTATTTGTACAGATTATGCACCGAAATCCGCGATAAATAACTTGCTATATTTGCCCTTCAGAGTGATCGGACATGAAAGGGCGTTTTTTCACAGTCAGGTATGAAACCGGCGTATCCTGTGGTACTCTGTAGCTGCGGGATAAGGTCGATATACATCTGGGTCATCGAACTCGTGAGTGATCGTGGCTGGATGTGCTTTGGAGCACAGTAACATGTTGCCCTCGTGCTCTGATGAGCAGAGGAATAGCACGAGTAATATAATTCACTTCACCGAAGTACATCAATCCCGCAATACTATCAAAGGGAGGCGGCGCAATGCGAAATCTGTTGGAGGTATGCTGCGGGCTTGACGTGCACAAGGAAGTTCTTGTCGCATGTATGCTTAAGGGTGGCATAGACGAGGAACCGGAGCCAGTCATTAAGGAATTTCCGACACTCCTTTATGGTCTGGACGAATTCAAAAAATGGGTGATGGAAAATGATTGTCATGATGTGGCCATGGAAAGCACAGGCGTATATTGGTTTCCGATCTACAACGTGCTGGAGTCCATTTTTTATGAAGATGGTCAGGTAAATATCATCGTTGCCAATCCCCACCACATGAAAAATGTGCCAGGCAAGAAAACGGATATTAAGGATGCCCATTGGATCGCAACACTCTTGCGCGCGGGACTACTTGCTCCAAGCTACATCCCTCCCAAAGAAATCAGGGAGCTACGGGATTGGACAAGATACCGCGACATCCTGATCAAAGAACTGGTCGGTCATAAAAATCGTATTGAAAAGCATTTGCAGCAGTGCGGTTTTAAGCTTTCGACGATTTTGTCGGATATATTTGGTATGTCGGGTTTTGAGCTGATCAAAAAGCTGTGTGACAAAGGAAAGCTGACCCAATTGGATGTGGAAGAATGTCTCCATGGAACCCTCAGAGCAAAATCCGCAGAAGTTCAGCAGGCTGTTGCCGGTCAGCTTTCAGCCCATGACAAGGTGTTTCTGACAAATCTGGTAAAAATCATGGAGAATTGCCAGAAGGAAATCGAAGAAGTGGAACGGCACATTGAGGGTGGCGCGCGTCAGTACGAGCCGACCTTGCAATTGCTGGAAACGGTTCCTTCGATACAACGCCGTGCAAGTACAATCATCGTTTCAGAATTGGGTGTTGACCTCACTATGTTTCCTACAGCTGGTCATTTGTGTAAATGGGCGGGACTGTGCCCCGGCGACAACGAGAGCGCCGGAAAGAAAAAATCCACCAGAATCACAAAGGGTAATCCGCGGATTAAGAGCGTCATGGTGCAATGCGCTTGGGCAGCTACGCGATGTAAGAATTTCTTCCTTCGAGATTGGTTTTACCGATTACGTGCTCGGCGCGGAACGAAAAAAGCGCTGATTGCAGTCGCACGCAAGCTTCTGGCAATTGTGTGGCATATCCTTACCACAGGAGAAATCTACGAAGAAACACGATATGAGGAGACCAAGAAAAATCAAGAAGAGAGACGCAAGCAGAAGCTAAAAGCCGAAGCCACTAAACTTGGATTTAAGCTGATCCCTGCCTGAATCTCTCAGCCATCATCATACTCCGGCGGTCATAGTTTGACAAGAGCTATGGCTTGGTTTTGTGCGTCTTTTCTCCGTTATTATCTTGACTTTGTCCCCGAGTAGAGCGTATATAGACATGCCTTAAGAGAGGTTGGTTTCGTAATATATATGTACACAACAAAAGCAAGGAGGGCAAAAACCATGACGAGATTTGAAAGAGAGTTAAGCGGAGAGCTTGGAGCCTACTGGAAAGCCAGCGCCGAGAAGGAGATCAGGAAGATGGAAGAACGCCAGTTGGGCGGCGAGATCTTCTTCGGAGCCGATGGGGTGGTACGCTGGACGAGCAACAACCGCGTGATGCCGAAAGACTGCCGGGAGATCCTCAGCCGCACGGCTTACAGAGACCTTTTTGACGAGGACGCAAGCAGGGCGGCAGAGGAAGCCGAGACCGCCGCATTCCTTGAGAGCTACCGCAAAAGCTACAAGGAGCCAAGCGAAGAAGAGAAGACCGAGATGAGAGCGGCCTTCGGATCCGGCAGCACGGTGGTCAACGTCATCACGGGAGAGCGGATCAGGCTTTGAGCCTGACTGCGGGAGATACGCCATGGACAGAGTAACGACCATCTGCTACGGGCAGAAACAGGAGTGGGAAGACCGCTGGGAGGCAGTTGACTTCTTCAAGGAAGGCGTCATGGCCTGCGACGGCGCGGAGAGGGAACGCTACACGAATATTCTGCTGAAGCTCCTCGCGGGGGAGACGGAATGCTCGGATAGCTGAGAACAGAACAGAAGACCAGGAGCATCGACCTTGACCGGCCGGTGCTTTTTTCATGCCTGCGGGCAGGGAGGAGACCACTTTGGTCACTGTAATCATTGAAGAAATGGGACGGGGCAATTTCTCGTTCCTGATCCTCATCGTAGGGCTTCTTCAGCTTTTCGTCATGCTGAGGAAGCGGTAAATCCACAGAGAATTGTGGACCCCGGAAACGGGAGAAGGGAGAAATCTATGGGATATACGAACAGCGGACTGGTAGCCTATAAGAAACTGAGCCCGAACCACTCCGGCCAGAGGACGCACAGCATCGACCGCATCACGCCTCACTGTGTGGTCGGTCAGTGCAGCGCCGAGGGACTCGGAGACTGGTTCGCGAAGAGTTCCACGCAGGCAAGCTCGAACTACGGCATCGACAAGGATGGCCGTGTGGGGCTGTATGTGGAGGAGAAGAACCGCTCCTGGTGCAGCTCCAGTAACGCGAATGACCAGAGGGCAGTCACCATCGAGTGCGCTTCCGACACCACGGAGCCGTATGCTTTCCGCGATGCGGTGTATAAGAAGCTGATCACCCTCTGTGTGGATATCTGCAAGAGGAACGGAAAGAAGAAGCTGATCTGGTTTGGTGACAAGGACAAGACCCTGAACTACAGCCCGAAGTCGGATGAGATGGTGCTGACGGTCCATCGCTGGTTTGCCAACAAAAGCTGCCCCGGCAACTGGATGTATGCCAGAATGGGCGACCTTGCTTCCAAAGTCACAGCGCAGCTCGGCGGCAGTTCTTCCGGGAGCACGGCTGCGCCGACTACATCTGGCGGCACGAACACAAAGTTCCCGGCTGTACCTTTCCTTGTGACCGTCATCATCGATGACCTCAACATCCGCACCGAGGGCTCCATGAGCGGCAAGGTGGTCGGACAGACCGGAAAGGGCGTTTTCACCATCACCAAGGTGAAGAACGGCTGGGGTAAACTGAAATCGGGTGCAGGCTGGATCTATCTGGAGAATGCCTCTTACTGCACTATCGGAAAGGCGGCTTCTGAGTCCGGAAAAAAGGTGTCGCCCCAAGAAGACAAAAAAGAAGAAGTCAAAGAAGAAAAAGTGACCGGCCTGCAGGCGAAGGAACTGAAGAACCTGTCGGAAGCGGATGTCATTAAGAAGGTCGGCCCTCTGTTCACTGCTGATCAGAAGAAGACCGGGATTCTTGCTTCCGTAACGGCAGCGCAGTTCATCCTGGAGTCCGGCTATGGAAAGTCGGAGCTGGCGCAGAATGCCAATAACTGCTTTGGCATGAAGAAGTCTCTTTCCGGGAACACATGGGCAGGCTCGTCCTGGGACGGCAAGAGCATCTACACCAAGAAGACCGGGGAGCAGAATCCGGACGGCTCCTATGTGACCCTCACAGCGGATTTCAGGAAGTATCCGTGTGTGGAGGATTCCATTGCCGATCACTCCGCCTACCTGCTCGGAGCCATGAACGGGAGCAAGCAGAGGTATTCCGGACTGAAGGGCTGCATGGACTATAAGAAGGCGGCGCAGATCATCAAGGACGGCGGCTATGCCACAAGCCTCACCTATGTAAGCAAGCTCTGTGAGATCATCGAGAGGTGGAACCTGACCCAGTACGATGTGAAGGCAGCGGCAACTACTACGGAGCAGAAGACGGAAGAGAAGGTCGTACTCAGCAGCACTCACAGCAAGTATATCAACTCCACCGGGACACACTATATCTCCAACAGTGGTTCCGATGAGAATGGAGCTTATAGAGGCGGACGGGCAGGAGACCAGAACGGAAAGGAGTGGCAGATGCGCTCCTGGTACAACCGTCCGTGGCTGGTAGTGCTCCGTTATCCGGATCAGAAGGTCGCTCTGAAACTTGCCCAGCTTGCCATCGACGCGGCGCTGAATGATAAGATCGGCTACGACCAGGGGCAGAACAGGACTTACCTTGCGCAGCTGAAAGCTGTCGGCTGGGAGCCTTCAAAGATCACCTCTGCCTGTGAAGCGGACTGCTCCGCGGGTGTGTGCGCCAACGTGATGGCAGCGGGATATCTGCTTGGCATCAAGGCGCTGAAGGAGCATACCGGCACCTATACCGGCAACATGCGCTCCGCACTCACCAAGGCCGGCTTCAAAGCCCTGACTGAAAGCAAGTATCTGACCTCCGGAGATTACCTCTTGCCTGGGGACATTCTGCTCAATGATAATCACCACACGGCGACCAACGTGACCATCGGCTCCAAGGCGAAGAAGGACTGGAATCCCGGAACTTCGGAGCTTGCGGAGCTCACAAAGTATTACCGTGTGCGGAAGTCCTGGGAGGATAAGACTTCCCAGATCGGGGCATATACTGTCCTGGACAACGCGATCCTCGCTGTGGATGCCAATCCCGGCTACGTTGCCTTCGATGATGATGGCAGGCAGGTGTATCCGAAGAAGGATCAGGAGAAGGAGCCGAAAAAGTCATCCTTCACGAAGTACCCGCTGACCGATTCTCAGCTTAAGAAGATCGCCCGCCTCTGCCAGCAGGAGCAGGGTACGGTCGCCGGGGCGAAGGCGGAAGCCAGTCTCATGGCCAATCAGCTGGAGACCAATGCCTCTCGCCGCAAGAAGTACGGCACCGGGGCAGACGGCCTGTATAACTGGGTCCGTAACGGCGGATGGTTTGCCAAAGCTGCCCACTGGATGGACAACGGCAGTGTGACCGACGCCATCCTTGCCGGAGTCAAGGATGTGCTGGTGAACGGAAACCGGACGCTCCCTCTCTATGTGGATGAGCATGACTGCTTCTCCGACATCCAGTCCATCAGCACGGGCAGTGTGAAGGACAGGAAAGCCTATGTGCAGGGTAAGACCGTGGTGAAGAACAAGTACGGCTCCACCTGGACGTTCTGGTGCTTCCCGGACAGCACGTCCGATCCGTTCGGATATACCGCAGCGGCATATAAGGCGGCGATAGGGGGAGAGCAGAAGGAACCGGATAAGTCCTCGAAGTTTCCTTACCTCGTCCGCATCTCTATCTCTGACCTGAACTACCGGAAAGGCCCCGGAACTTCCCATGCTTCCTACGGCTATATCGAACCCGGTGTGTACACCATCGTTGGCGAGCAGGACGGCTGGGGGCTTCTGAAAGCCTATGCGGAAAAGCGTAACGGCTGGGTGAAGCTGTCCTATACGGAAAAGGTATGATCTTTTCCTTACCATCCTGTGCCTGTAAAAGTCACACATCGTATTGAAATCTTCACGATGGACGGCTATAATGGACGCAGCACAGGATGGAGGAATGGGGAATGAATAAGAAAACAGCGACCTTCAACATGCGGATGGAGCCGGAAAAGAAGCAGCGGATGGATGAGTTCTTTACGGAGCTTGGCTTATCCCTCGCCTACGGTGTGAACATCTTCTTTGAGAAGTGCATCATCGAAGGGGGACTTCCATTTGACCTTAAGCTGACCGGGGAGAAGAAGCATACGGTGATCGACTCCGATGTTCCGAAGACGGCGCAGTTTTCCATGAAGATCGATCCGTATAAGAAAAGCCAGGTCGAATATATCTTCAAGGAACTGGGCATGACGCCATCGGAGGCGGTCAATATTTACTTCGAAAAGTGCCTCTTGGAATGGGGCATTCCTTTCCGCATCGGCTATCCAAAACCGAATGCTGAGACGCTTGCGGTCATGAAGGAAACGGCGGAGCGGGAGGCGAAGGGCATCCGTCCGGAGAAGACATTCTCCTCTGTGGAGGATCTTTTCGAAGATCTGGACGCAGACGATTAAGAAACTGAATACCAACTACTACAGGACGCGCTGAGGAGTTTTTCCCCGGTGCGTCTTTTCTTTTTTATTTTTCAAGATTTAACGGATACCGCTGCCCGAAAAAATAAGTGAAGAAGTATCCAATATAGAGTTGCTATGTACAGCACTTTACGGGAATATACGATGACCGCGAGAGAAGGCGGGAAGCCTTCTGATCCGGCCAATTTACAGAATCAGGAGGAAGCAGAATGGAAGGAAAGAAACTGCGCACGGCTGCCTACTGCCGCGTCAGCACCAACAGCGACACGCAGGACGGCTCCTTTGAAGTCCAGTGCGAATACTACGAGAAACTCATCAGGAACGATCCGGACATGGAGTTCGTCGGTGTTTACGGTGATCACGGCAAGAGCGGACGCTCCATGCGCGGACGGAAGGAACTGAACCGGCTCATCAAGGACTGCGAGGCCGGGAAGATCGATCTTGTCTTAACGAAGTCGATCAGCCGCTTTGCGAGGAACATGCTCGAATGCGTGGAAGCCATCCGCCACCTGAAAGAGTGCGGCGTAACGGTCAGGTTCGAGAAGGAGAACCTTGATACGGAGACGATGGGCGGGGAACTGATGCTCGGCATCCTTGCGACCATTGCCCAGGAGGAGAGCAACTCCATCTCCATGAACTTAAGTTGGAGCCGGCAGAAGCATGTCGAGAAAGGGCAGCCCTGGGATACGGCCAGGTACGGTTTTGTATCGGTCGGCAAGGAACACAGGTGGGAAGTGGTTGAGCATGAGGCGGAAGTCGTCCGTCAGGCTTTCTACATGGCGGGGATGTGCTACACCTACGCGGAGATCGCCGAGGAACTGACCCGAATGGAAGCGGAAGATGGGGACGGCAGGGTATGGAACAAGACCCCGGTAGTCAACCTTCTCCGCAGCGAAACCTACATCGGCAATTACCTGTCGAATAAGGAATGCCGCATCGTGGATGAGTTTGGTGTGGTAAAGAGGGTCAAGAACAGGGGTCAGGTCGACCAGATCCTCATTGAAGACCACCACCCGGCACTGGTGAGCAAGGACCTCTACAACGTGGTGCAGGAGCTTCTGGACCATCAGACCCTTGGCGGACACCGCAGGAAGTTCAGCGCCGAGGAAAAGGAGATCATGGACCACGCGATGAAGCTCGCCGCAAAGGAGGCGGAGTCATGGCGGAAGGCGGTATGAAGGTCACGAAGATCTACAATCCGGGGGAGAAGAAAGAAGGTACCGATCGGCTCCTCCGTGTGGCTGCCTACTGCCGTGTCTCATCAAAGCGAGATGAACAGCGGTCAAGTTACGAGGGGCAGATGGATGCCTACCGTGTCAGGATCGCGGCGGAGCCGGGCTGGACTTTGGCGGGGCTGTACGCAGACTACGGCTTGTCCGGCACAAGGGCGGAGAAACGGCCGCAGTTCCTCCAGATGATTCATGACTGCGAGGATGGGAAAATCGATGCGGTGATCTGTAAATCAGTCTCCCGATTTTCCCGCAACACCCTCGATGCCGTCCGCTACATCCAGATGCTCCGGGGGATGGGAATCCGGCTCATCTTCGAGAAGGAGAACATCGATACCGAAGGCGAGTATTCCGCCATGCTGCTGACTGTCCTTGCCGCCTTTGCCCAGGAAGAGAGCCACTCCCATTCCGAGAACGTGAAGTGGGGCAAGCGAAAGAGGGCGATGGCCGGTAATGCTCCGCTGTATACGCCTTACGGTTACAGGAAGTCGGATGACGGAAAGACGATGGTCATCGTGCCGGAGGAGGCGGAGATCGTCCGCTGGATTTTCGACCAGTACGAGCATGGGATGCCGATTTCCACGATCCGTAAGGAACTACGTGAAAAGGGCGTCCCGCGCCCGATGATCGATGAGTACCGCATCGGTAACTGGGAGGAATCGAGGATCTGGGGGATGCTCAACAACGTCAAGTACATGGGCGACATCATCACCCAGAAACGGTACACGCCGGACTTCATGACCGGCAAGGAAGTGAAGAACAAAGGGGAACTTCCGCAGAATTACATCTTCGGCCATCACGAGGCGATCATCACAGAGAAGCAGTTCAACCGCTGCGGAGACATCCAGCTCATGCGAAGCACCTCGCGGATCAGGCCGGTGCAGTACCCATATTCCGATATGCTGAAATGCCCTTACTGCGGAAAGACCCTGTGGATGGCAAAGACGGACCAGGGCAGGAACCAGTTTTTCTTCTGCCAGGGTGAGGGAGCCTGCAGGGGCTTTGTGATCGACAGGCCGCTTGTGGATGAGGCTCTGCTTAAAGCGTATGCGGAACTGGATGTGAGCGGGGCAGATGATGAACTGGCCAGGAGCATCAAAGCGGAACACCCGGCTTTCGATACCGTGGATTACTGGTGGCTGGATGACCTGGTGGATCGGATTGAGTTCGGCAGACACAGCTACGCGCCGACAGAGCTTGCCGCCATGCCGGAGGAGATGAGGGAGGCGGCGGACGATTCCACGATGACCATCCGCTGGAAGTGTGGAGTCGTCCAGACCGTCCCGACCGGCATCATACGCGACTCCCAGTTCCCAAAGCACAAAGCTATCCTGTGGGATGCTTACGTCCTGCGGCATGAAGACAAGTACCCGAAACAGGCGGAGGAAGTCCGGGAGAAATGGAAAAAGGTGAAATCGCATGGCTGAGATCAGGGTCACGAAGATCTACAATCCGGAAGAGAAACAGGCGGAAGAAAAGAAGCTCCTGCGTGTGGCCGCCTACTGCCGTGTCTCGACCAAATCGGACGAGCAGCATTTGAGCTATGATACGCAGGTGGCTGTGTATTCCGAGAAGATCAGGGCGGAGCCCGGCTGGACGATGGCAGGCATTTATGCCGACCACGGGATTTCAGGTACACAGGCGGAAAGAAGGCCGCAGTTCCTTCAGATGGTGCAGGACTGTGAGGACGGGAAGATCGATGCCATCATCTGTAAGTCCGTGTCCCGCTTTTCCCGCAACACGCTGGATGCAGTGAACTACATGCGCAAGCTGCGCAGCCTCGGCATCCGGCTCATTTTCGAGAAGGAAGGCATCGACACGGACAGCGAGTATTCGGAAATGCTCCTGACCGTGCTTGCCGCCTTTGCGCAGGAAGAGAGCCATTCCCATTCTGAAAACGTCAAATGGGGCAAGCGGAAACGGCTGCAGAAGGGGCATGCCCTTCTGATCCCTGTGTACGGCTACCGGAAGAACGAGGAGGACGATACCTACGAGATCGTGCCGGAGGAAGCGGAGGCAGTGAGGCTGATTTTCGACCTTTATGAGCATGGGACCTCCGTGCCGGAGATCACCCGGACGCTGAAGGACAGGGGGTATCCGATGCCGAACGGGGAAACGAAAGTGTGGGATGAGTCCCGCATCCACTACATGATCATGAACGAGAAATATGCCGGCGATTTGCAGACGCAGAAGTTCTACAAAAAGAGCTACATGGACTACCGCTGCTACAGGAATGACGGGCTGCTTCCGGGTAAGATGCTGAAGGACCATCACGAGCCTATCGTGCCGAGAAAGCAGTTCGACCGCTGCAATGTGATCCTGGAACTGAAGAAGAAGTCCACGCCATCGCAGTATCCTTTCGGGGATTACCTGCGCTGCCCATACTGCGGCCATGTCCTCCGCCACAGGCGGCTGGAGATCCAGAATATCGACAGCCATTTCTGCTGTGAGGGGGAAGGAGCCTGCAGGGAGTTTGCGATCATGGCGATCCCGGTAAAGAAGGCGATCCTCGATGCCTGGAACAGCCTCGACCTGGCGGAGGTGGAACGGATCAGTACCATGAAGCTCCGCAGAAAGGCGGAAGAGGCAGGGAAGCTGCTGGAGGGGAAGGCGGCGCATCCCGCCTTTGATGCCGTCGATTACTGGTGGCTGGATGAGTATGTGGCTAAGATCGAGTTTGGTCAGCACAGCTACACGGCATCCGACCTGAAGCTGATGGAGCCGGAACAGGCGAAGGTGCTGGACGACCGCACGATCACCATCACTTGGCGGTGCGGGCTTATGACAGCGGTTCCTTCCGGCGTAGTCAGGGATTCCCACGATCCGAGGCATAAGGCAAAGCTGTGGGACGGCTACCTTCTCCGCTATCCGGACAGGTACCCGAAACTGGCGGAGGAAGTACGGAAGAGGCAGGCGGAATAAAGGCTTACACGGCTCTCTGGGATATGTTCTCAGGGGGCCGTTTCTTTGTTCGGAACTACCAGTTATCCGGCTGAAACAGGCCGGATTATTCTACGGATTATACGGCCAATAAGTGCTTGTATTTCTCACAATTAACTTGCTATGCACGAGGTTTTACGGGAATATAGGACAGCGCCGGGGGATAACCTACAGCGGCGCGGAAAGGAGACCATTTATGGAAGTACAGAAGATCAAGCTTGAGCCGATCAGGAAAACGATCAGGGAGCAGACCGGCAAGCTCCGTGTGGCTGCCTACTGCCGGGTTTCCACGGATACAGAGGACCAGAAGACCAGCTTTGATGGACAGGTCAAACACTACACCGGGCTGATTGAGGGGAACCCGGAATGGGAACTGGCGGGCATCTTCGCCGACGAGGGCATCACGGGTACGAGCGCAGCCAAACGGCCGGAGTTCCAGCGGATGGTGAAAGAATGCGAGGAAGGAAAAATCGACCTCATCCTGACAAAATCGATCAGCCGCTTCGCCCGAAATACCCTCGAATGCCTGACCTTTGTGCGCCACCTCAACAACCTGGGCGTCCACATCGTGTTCGAGAGCAACAACATCGATACGCGCACGGCTTTCTCGGAGATGCTCCTGACCGTCCTCGCGGCCTTTGCCCAGGAGGAGAGCCGGTCGATTTCCGAGAACACATCCTGGGGCATCCGGAAGCGGTTTGAAGACGGCGTCACGCGCTGGAGCAGGCTCTACGGCTACGAGAAGACGGCGGACGGTGAATATCAGATCGTGCCGGAGCATGCGGCGGTGGTGCAGAAGATCTTCGAGCTCTACGAACATGGGGAGAGCATCCAGAGCATCCGCAAGTACCTCGCGGCGCATGGCATCAAGAGCCCGACAGGGGAGCCGAAGTGGACCGACTCAGCGGTACACACCCTTCTGATCAACGAACGCTACACGGGGGACATCATCCTCCAGAAGTTCCTCACGGAAGACCATCTGAGCCACAAGTCCATCAAGAACGACAGTACGGAGGTTCCGAGCTACTACATCGAAAACCACCACGCCGCGATCATTCCGAGAAAGCAGTATGACCGCTGCATGAAGATCATGGGGATGCGCAGGGTAAACGGGCATCGGAAGGAACACGACACGGGAACTTGCAATCAGTATCCCCTGGGCGATAAGCTCCGCTGTCCTTACTGCGGATCGGTGCTTTACCAGAGGGCTGTGCCGGTCCAGCTGAAACACAAGAAGGGATGGGTCTGTGAGAAGGGCGATGACGCCTGCCACGGCTTCATCATCCGCTCAAACATTGTGGAGACGGCGCTGCTGGAAGCCTATAAAAAGCTGGAGGCAGGGAAGATCGCCGAGAAGGTAAACAGCCTGAGGTTTGGCGCTGATGCGAAGCTGGCGCTGGAGATCAGGAAGGCACATCCGGTGATGAAGAGCGTGGACTTCTGGTGGGTGGATGACCTTATCGACCACATCGAGTTCGGGGCGCACAGCAGGACGGACAGGGAGTACCGCAGGCTTGCGGCTCTTGGGGAGGATGTCGTGGACGACCGCACCATGAAGGTGTTCTGGAAGTGCGGCCTGATCACCACGGTCATGTCCGGTGTGGATGCCGACCGGGAACACCCGCCGATGATCGCGGAGCTTTACAACAGCTACCTTGAGCGGCAGAAGGAAGCCCAGAAGGAGAAGGAGGCGGAGACGGCATGAAATTCACAAGGATTCCAAGGAAAAGGGACCTGCACAAGAAGCGGGTCGCGGCATACTGCCGTGTGTCCACCCTGCTGGAAGAGCAGGAGGACAGCTTTGAGACGCAGGTCAGCTACTACAAATCTTTCATCGAAGCCAATGACGAGTGGGAGTTCGCAGGGATATACAGCGACGAGAAATCCGGCACGAAAGCGGAGAACAGGGCAGGATTCCAGAAGCTGATAAGGGACGCTTTGGACGGGAAGGTGGACTACATTCTTTGCAAGAGCATCAGCCGTTTCTCCCGGAACATCGTTGACTGCCAGCACTATGTGAAGCTGCTCCACGGCAACGGCGTGGACGTCAGATTCGAGAAGGAGAACCTTGACACGGCAAGCCCATCCTGTTCCATGATGCTTTCCTTCCTCTCGGCCATCGCGCAGGACGAGAGCCGCTCCATCTCCGAGAACGTCCGCTGGGCTTACCGTGAGCGGTTCAAGCGGGGTGAGTACAACCTCGGCAACAACCGTATCCTCGGCTACGACTGCGTGGATGGGAAGCTCGTGCCGAATCAGGACGCGGATGCCGTCCGCCTGATCTACACCCTCTACCTGGAAGGGAAGAACATCGAGGAGATCCGCAGGCTCCTTGCGGATTACGGTGTGAGGACGAGGAAGGGGACGCTGATCTCCCACAACGACATCCTCTACATCCTGAAAAACGAAACCTACCGGGGCGATAAACTCCTGCAGAAGCAGCCGCCTAAAGACTTTCTGACGAAGAAGCCGGACAAACGGGCACACTATGAAAGCTTCTATCTGGAAGGGGATCATGAAGCCATCGTGGAGCCTGTCATGTGGGACGCGGTACAGGAGAAACTGAAACAGAAGAAGGAAATCGAGAGTGCGGTCGGTCACAGGGGTGGTCAGCCGCACTTTCTATATGGCCTGATCTTCTGCGCCGAGTGCGGAGCGCCGATGACCAGGCGGACGCTTAGGGGATACGATGGTGCAAACTACAAGGCATGGACATGCCGGGAGCGGCACAAGGGCAGGAAGGGAAACGGCTGTACCTGCCGCACCATCCGCGAGACCGACCTTCTGGCTTCCATCTGTATCCAGATGGGCTGGGAGGCGGTTTCGGAAGAGAGGCTTGGAGAGATTGAGAGGGTGATGGTTTCGGATGACGGTGTGGAGATCGTGAGAATGGCAAAGGCATCATGAGCAGGTATCAGACAGCCCACTAAGCAACTACCGGGACACTTCGGAAGCGGCTTAGTGGGCTTTTTGCTGTTATTAGCGTCCATCATTACTTTTACATTGACGCTGATAGCGTCCAAAATATAGTAAAACGGAGCATACAGGAGAAAATGATGCCCATTATTAACAACAAACATATTGCATTATTCAGGGCTTCTTGCTATTATATTGATGTTGCATTCGATATTATATTGACGCTGATAGCAACAACATTGTCAGGAGGAATCCGTTATGAAGCATTTATCACTGAAACTCCTCTCGGAGATCGTGGTCAGCCGGAGAAAAGTGCTGAAGCTTTCCCAGGCTGAATTATCGAAGAGGGTAAATATAAACCGATCCATTTTATCCAGACTTGAAATGCAGGACTACAGCCCGTCCGTGGATCAGCTCCTTTCCATTTGTGAGGTGCTGGGCTTCAAGCCCACAGATGTCATTGTGGATGATGAGGCAGAGTCGGTAGCAGTCGAGCGGAAGAACATCGCTGTGGCCGGAACCGGCTACGTTGGCCTTTCTCTGGCTGTCCTGCTGTCCCAGCACAACGATGTGACTGCCGTGGACATCGTAGAAGCGAAGGTCGAAAAGATCAATGCCTGGAAGAGCCCGATCCAGGATGAGTACATAGAGAAATATATGGCGGAGCATGAGGAGAGAAAGCTGTCCCTCCGTGCCACCACAGATGCGGCTCCCGCATACGCATCTGCTGACTTCATCATCATCGCGGCTCCGACCAACTACGATCCGAAGACGAACTTCTTTGACTGCTCCGCTGTGGAAGCGGTGCTGGGGCTGATCAAGGAAGCGACAGCGGACAGGGAGGTCAAGCCGACCATCGTGATCAAGTCCACGATCCCGGTCGGATACACCGTCCACGTTCGGGAGAAGATGGGCATGGATAATATCATCTTCAGTCCGGAGTTCCTGCGGGAGAGTAAAGCACTTTACGACAACCTGTATCCGAGCCGGATCATCGTGGGGGCAGATGAGGCGAATATGAAAGCGGCGGAGGAGTTCGCGGCATTGTTGCAGCAGGGGGCAATCAAGACATCCATCCCTGTCCTGTTCATGGAGACCACGGAAGCCGAGGCGACCAAGCTGTTTGTGAATACCTACCTGGCACTCCGCGTCAGCTACTTCAATGAACTGGATACCTATGCCGAGGTCAAGCATCTGAAGACCGCGCCGATCATCAAGGGTGTGTGTCTCGATCCGAGAGTCGGAGATTACTACAATAACCCGTCCTTCGGATACGGCGGATACTGCCTGCCGAAGGATACGAAACAGCTTCTGGCGAACTACCAGGATGTGCCGGAGAACCTGATCGAAGCGATTGTTGAGAGTAATCGGACGAGAAAGGACTTCATCGCAGACCGTGTACTGGAGATTGCCGGGACCTACGGGAACAGCGAGTCCTACTCGGCAGATAAAGAGAGCCGCCAGAAGGAAGTTGTGGTTGGCGTTTACCGGCTTACCATGAAGTCGAACAGCGACAACTTCCGTCAGTCCTCCATCCAGGGCGTCATGAAGCGGATCAAGGCCAAAGGCGCGACCGTGGTGATCTACGAGCCGACACTGGAGGATGGAAGCACGTTCTTTGGCTTCGTTGTGGTAAACGACCTCAAGAAGTTCAAGAAGATGTGCGGATGCATCATCGCCAACCGTTATGACACGGCGCTGGATGATGTGGAAGAGAAGGTCTATACCAGAGACCTGTTCCGGAGGGATTAAATGCAGAAGATGGATTTGAACAATAAGACCATCCTGGTGACCGGCTCACCGGGATTCATCGGGGCAAACCTTGTGATCCGGCTGCTGAAGGAGATGAGCGGTGGCACAGTGGTCAGCCTTGATAACATGAACGACTACTATGATCCGGCACTGAAGGAATACCGCCTGGGCCTTGTGGAGAAGGCAGCGGAGGAGAGCCCTGTCAAGCATGTGTTCATCCGCGGCTCCATCGGCGACAAGGCACTGGTGGACGATCTCTTCCAGACCTACCGCTTTGATATCGTGGTGAATCTTGCGGCGCAGGCGGGAGTCCGTTACTCCATCGATCATCCGGATGTGTATATCGAGAGCAATATCATCGGCTTCTACAATCTGCTGGAGGCCTGCCGTCATAATCCTGTGGAGCACCTCGTCTATGCATCCAGTTCCTCGGTTTACGGCGGGAACAAGAAAGTGCCGTTCAGCACGGAGGACAAGGTGGATAACCCGGTCAGTCTTTATGCGGCGACAAAGAAGAGTGACGAGCTGCTGGCACACGCCTATTCCAAACTCTACAATATCCCGTCCACAGGACTCCGTTTCTTCACCGTTTACGGTCCTGCCGGCCGCCCGGATATGTTCTACTATTCCGCCACACAGAAGCTGGTAGCCGGGAAGACAATCCAGATCTTCAACTACGGAGATATGCGCAGGGACTTCACCTTCATCGACGATATCGTGGAAGGTGTGTATCGCGTCATGCAGGGTGCTCCGGAGAAGAAGAACGGAGAGGACGGCCTGCCGATCCCGCCTTATGCGGTGTATAATATCGGCGGCGGTCAGCCGGAGAACCTTCTGGACTACATCAGCACGCTCCAGGAGGAACTGGTCCGAGCCGGAGTTCTTCCAGCCGATTATGATTTCGAGGGACACCGGGAACTGGTCGGAATGCAGGCCGGCGATGTCCCTGTGACCTACGCTGACAGCGCCGCTTTGGAGCGGGACTACGGCTTCACGCCGAAGATCGGCATCCGCGAGGGATTGAGAGCCTTTGCCGAATGGTATGCAGAATACTACAGATAATATATCTTCCACCAGCTTTACTGACCATGACCATCTTCTGGAATCAACTGAATCTTGAAATGTACAAAACTCTGAGGTAACTTGTGGAACAAGGAACACAGGAAATGTTACAGACATACATCAGGGGAGGTTTTGTACATGGAGATGAATACAGGAATCCTGCGTGACGTTCACGCTGATGAGTACGGATTTTCGATAACGGATCTGACTGTGGCTGCGCTGATCAAGGCGTACCTCCAGACTTTGAGAGCCGAGGTTGTGCCGGAGAAACTGAACCGGATCGTCAGCTCGGAAATACGGGAACTGCGGGGCGACACGGTCAAAAGGCGAGGATTGGCAGCGGAACAGTGGAGCGAAATTGACTGTGATGCTTTTGCGACGCTGATCGATGATGCGAGAACAGCAGCCACAATCTCTGCGATGGAATGGAAGGCACAGCCGGGAGAAAAGCTGCTGGAACGGACGATTGCCTTCATGAGGGATGACCTGTTCCCGGCACTTGACGGCAAGAATTATGTCGAATCAATGCCTGTGGAAATGGCCGAGTTCATCACAGACTGCTGGCTGGCCGTGGCGTAAAATACATACGAAAAAGTATCTGCCCGTGTAGAGGACAGAAGCACCCAAGATAAAATCAAGGATGCTGCTGCCGCCTACGCGGGCAGGTTTTTTGTTATGTTGTCAGATACTAAATTCCCGGAAGAGCTCCTTCATGAACTTTAAAAGTCGAATGAGCATCTCCCGCTCGTCATGGTTACAGTCCTGTAAGATGGCGTGAAGCTCCTGTCCTACAGGGGAACTGGTACACTCTAACGCATCAACAAGGAGATCATCGGCAGAAACATCGAGCGCATTGGCTATTAGAACAAGAAGGTCAAGTGTTACTGGCTTTTTTCCCGTTTCAATGCGGCTAATGTGTTCACTGTTAACACGGACAATTTCTCCGAGATCGACCTGCGATAATCCTTTATCCAATCGCTTCTCTTTTATGTGCTTTCCTACGTCTGCATAGTTAAGGGCCATATAATTTGCACCATCCTTTCTGAGTGGCCCACAGTAGGCAACAGCATATTACCGTCAGGTTTTTTACATAGCAACGGGAATTCCAAACGATTAAGATGGTGATTTGTTTTCTGGGTGCGGGATTGGGGATCTGAGCCATTTTCTTGCGCTGATAGCGCAAATGCAGAGTTCAGTTTGCGCAACTGGGTCAAGGTGAGAACCGCGTTTCTACTGTATAATATTCTCAGAAAGACAGGGTGCGTGTTTATCGCGCCTATCAGTTCCGGGAGGGAAGGTGGCAAGAAGGTGGAGTCGAAGCTGCTGACGCTGTACAGTGACATCCAGTCAAAGCCGGTTCAGTGGCTATGGCGTCCATATATCCCCGTGGGGAAAGTCACTCTTCTCCAGGGTGATCCGAATGATGGCAAGTCCACCATGATGATGAACATCGTGGCGGAATTGTCCAGAGGTGGTGCGATGCCTGATGGAACGGCGCTCGGACGGCCACAGAAAATCATCTACCAGTGTTCTGAGGATGATGCCGCCGATACCATCAAACCAAGACTGGAAGCCTACGGCGCTGACTGCCGTAACATTGCCTTCATCAACGAGGAAATCTATGGCGGCCTGACCATCGACGATGAGCGGCTGAGGGAAGCAATAGAGTATTTCCGGCCGCGTCTCCTGATTATCGATCCCATACAGGCTTATGTTGAGAACGACTCCGACCTTATGAGTGCGTCCAAAGCACGGAGGCTAATGAGGCGGACCGGAATATGGGCATCCAAATATGAATGCGCCATTGTGGTTATCGGGCACATGAACAAGAGCGGCGGGCAGAAGAATTTATACCGGGGACTTGGCAGCATTGACCTGGTAGCTTCCGCGAGAAGCGTCCTGCAGGTGGAACGGTCGAAGCATGATGAAGCGATCAGAATCGTCCGCCATGTGAAAAGCAGTTCTGCACCGAAGGGACCTGACTTCTCATTTGAGATCAGGCCGGAGACTGGTTTCCGCTGGCTTGAGATGGGGACCAATGAGCAGGGCACGGATGCCGAGCCTGTTCCTGATCTTCCCAAGAACAAGCATGAACTGGCTGCCATCCTGATAACAAAGGCATTAGAAGATGGACCTGTGGAGTCCACAGAGATCAAAAAGCTGATGGCTGAATATCGGATCGGCGAGAAAACCATGAATGATGCAAAGGTTGCCTTGGGTATCAAGCCGTTCAGGAAGATGCGGAAGTGGTACTGGGTAAAGCCGGAAAATGAAACAAAGGAAGTGAGCCACGAATGATCGCCAGTGAGAAGAACGCGGTTGACAGCAAAGAGAAAATTGCCGAACGGTATAAGGGCGTGGACCCTTCCAGGCTGATCGTCATACCGGCAAAGGTTACGGCGGAAGCCAACCTGGAGGAACGGCCGCTGAAGGTCGCGGCGTATGTTCGTGTGTCCACGGAGAATGATGAGCAGAAGTCTTCCTACGAATTGCAGGTCAATGATTTCACGGAGAGGATCAAGAGCAACCCTCACTGGGAGTTCGCGGGAATATACAGCGACGAGGGTATCTCAGGTACGGAGCTGACTCATCGGAAGGGTATGCTCCAGATGATCGAGGATGCCAAGGCGGGAAAGATTGACCTGATTTTGGCAAAATCGATAGCGAGGTTTGCCAGGAACGTCGTTGACTGTTTATCTGTTATCGATGAATTGAGGAAGAATAATGTGGGCGTCCGCTTTGACGAGGGCGGGCTTTATACCCTGGATACAACAGGAGCCATGGTGCTTACCATCCTCGCTACCGTAGCGGAGGAGGAGTCCAGGTCTAAATCCTTCATCATGAACTGGTCCGTGGAGCGGCGCTTTGCAAAGGGCATCTTCTTGACACCCGCGCTGCTTGGCTACGACAAGGATGAGGACGGGCATCTGATCATCAATGAGGATGAGGCGGAAACCGTGAAGGTGATTTTCTACCTGTTCCTCAATGGATGGTCGCATACGGAGATTGCTGACCTTCTTACCAAGTATGGCAGGAAGACCAAACTTGGTAACGAGGTATGGAATCCGACTTCAATCGCCGGGATCATAGAGAACGAGCGGCATTGCGGTTATGTGCTGGCGCACAAGACCTACACACCGAACTTCAAGGATCACAAGTCTGTGAAGAATGAGGGGCAGCGCACCCAGTATATTGATCCCGAAAACCATGACCCCATCGTCACGAAAGAAGTCTATGACGCGGCGAACAAGCTGCAGTCGTCCAGGGCGTATGCATCCAAGAGCCGTCCGCTCCCTGTCCTGAGCGTGATCGATGGCGGCATCCTTTCCGGCTTTGTTCCGATAGACAAGAACTGGTCGGGCTTCTCCACGGAGGAATACCAGAAGGCGTGTGAGAGCGTGGAGATCTCGGAGGTAAAAGTGACTGCCAAGGGACCGCAGCTTTTCATGGGCGGTTACAAGGTAGTCCGGGCAGACTATTTTCCATCACGGGAACAATTGACTATGACGATAGAAAACGGCAAGCTGCGGTTCAGTACAGCCTGCCTTAAACAGTTTGAAGATGTGGAATATGTGGAGCTTCTGCTGAACACGGTCACGAATACCATCGCCATCCGTCCGTGCGATGAGAGCAACCCGAACGCCATCCACTGGGGAAGGCTCCAGGAGGAACGCTGGGTGGTCAGCACGATGGGATGCCGTGGCCTGTCCAAGACGCTCTTCGATCTCATGAGCTGGGAGGACGAGGGCAAGTACCGGTTCCGGGGACAGTACATAAACCAGGAAGATCAGAAACTCCTGATTTTCGAGCTGGACGAGCCTGTGGTTACAAAGATGGTGGAGCAGGTCATTGTGCCGGAGAAGCCGGATGAGGCAGAGGAGACAGATGAAGAGGCCACAGCGGAGGAAATCGTCATCAAGGAAACGGTGCGTGTGTATCCGTCAGCCTGGACATCCTCATTCGGAGTGCCGGTCAGCAGTTATGACCACGCATCAGTTCTGGTGCAGCAGCATTATGCCGGCGACTGGGATGTACTGCGCCCGGCCACAGAACTGGAAGAGATGAATACCTTCACTGCCGATAAACTGGCGGCCCTGATGAAGGAAGCAGAAACGATTATGGAAGGGTGGAAGAAGACAGCATGAATGAGGATCAGATCAATGAGATCAACGAGAATATAAATCAGGATCAGGATTCTTCCGCCAGAGAAGCGCGTCGGCAAGAACTGATGGGAATGTTCAATCCTGACAGAATGAAGGTTATTCGTAAGGAGTTGTTCCCAAGTCCGCGAGATCCGTCTGTCACTTTCCGGGATGGGAATATCTCATTCAATGCTGCCTGCATCAGGGAACTGGAGGGTGTGGTCTGGGTCAAGCTGATGTTTGACGAGGAGACCGGACTTTTCTCCGTGTCCGGCTGCGACCAGAATGACAAGCATGCTCTGCGTTGGTGCGTAGCGAAGCAGGATAAGCGCAAGAGCCGCAGGATGCGCTGCCCTGATTTCACGGATTCAATATATGAGCACTTTGGCTGGGATAAGAAGTGCCGTTATAAAATGCTGGGATATCTGATCCCATACGATGGTAAACTCTACTTTGTCTTTGATCTCAATGTACCGCAGATATTTAATGAGAAGCCGAAGAAGGGTGAGGAGCCTGTGGACGAGAATGGCGAGGTCGTTAAGGTCGATACCAGAAAAGGCTATTACTCGGATGATATCGCTAATACCTTCGGTGTGCCGATGGAGCAGTACAAGAAGGAGACCGAGGTCAAAGAGATGGACGGCTTTGTGGAGATTGCGATGCTGACGGGCGTGCGGGAAAAGACCAGGGAAGCAGATCCGCAATTACAGTCGGATGCATCCACATCACCTGATCCGGTACAACCGGAGCCCACACGCGACCAGTAATGCCAAGGGACACGTGCGTCCAGAATGGAGGTGATCACCGTGGATGACTATATCATATGGGATTATTCGGCTCCCGGCATATCTTTTAATGTGGATACCGGCCGGATCACGATATTCAAGACGACCCTTGTTGCTATGGGGTATCCGGAGTATTTTCACTTTCTGTTCAGTCCGGAAGACCTGGCTTTTGGGATAGAGCCGTGCAACATCGATGACGGCGGCGCGAACAGGCTCCCGGATAACCTCAGCCGTGATCACTATGACATAAAGAGCAAGGATCTGGTGCGGTTTGTCTTTCAGAGCTGCGGTTGGAAGAAGAAGCTGACATATCGAGTGCCTGGGGTGCGTCTTGCTCCGGACAGCCACAAGGTCTATTTTGACCTGCGTCAGGCGCTTGAGGTGCATGAGGGAAGGACGAAACCCGCATATTGACAGTACACCCATTTGTGTGTATAATGGCCTTGCACACAACTGGATGTAAAAGGAGATATGCAGCATGGCTTTGGAAGGATTCAGAGTGGTACATACACAAGGAAAGAATGATGGGCTTCTTAAAGAGCGGCGCATAACCTGCGGACTTACACAGCAGCAGGTAGCCGATAAAGCCGGGATCCTGATTCAGCACTATCAAAAGTTTGAGGGCGGGGAGAGGAACCTCCGGACAGCATCATTCGATGTGGCCTGCCGGGTACTGGAGGCTCTGGATCTGGATATCGTGAAATACTTCCATCATGAATACGTCCTCGGTGAAGAGCAGCATGAGGATGCCGAGAAGACCGGGAAGCCGACTGATGAAGAATAGTCAATAACATTTTCGCCTAACGATGAGGCACTGAGGAACTGAATACGAAATAAAGCAGCCCACCGGGTTTGTTTCCAAGAAACGAGATCATCTCGTAACGAGGAAGCTGACCTGGTGGGCTGTTTCTATGTTTTGAACATTATCCCTACTCAATCCAAAACTGAACATTATCCCTACTACGTTTTGAACATTATCCCTACTTCATATACCAATCTGACCGCCCTGATCCGGGCAATTCTCAAAAATGAACATTATCCCTACTGGGGTATCTGACCCGTCCCAAAAATGAACATTATCCCTACTTGCCACCCTAAACCAGCCAAAACCACTATATATAGTAGTTTGTAAATCCTGAAATCAACATATTGGGGTTATCCCAACTGACCAACTTGGAAGATTATCACGACATCAGGAGGCGGTATACTGGGAGCATTAGGCTGGTAAACCAAGTTGAAACGATTGTTGATGTTGCCACATATCTGAGCGACTTAGAGAATAACAACATTCGATTCCTAATATATGGCGACGGGAATGAACGAGCAAAACTGGAGTTGGAATGTAAAAAACGGAAGCTTAATAACATTATTTTCAAAGGACACGTTGATAAAAAATATATACCATATATTACATCAAGGGCGTCGCTCAACCTAATGCAATATGGAAGCACACCCATCCTCCGATACGGTGCAAGTATGAATAAGTCTTTTGAATATCTAGCTGCAGGTAAGCCAATAGTGGGTAATATTGCACCAAAGTATGACTATATTGAAAGTAATGGATGCGGTATTATGAGAGAATTCCATAGCGCAAAAGAATATGCCGATGCCATACTTAAAGTAGCCAACATGCCGCAGTCAGAGTATTTAGTTATGTGTGAAAATGCCAAAATGACAGCGAAACAGTATGATTTTCGCGTGCTTACGGAAAAGCTGATAACCGTGATAAAAAACATATAGATTCTAAGGTGTAGTTATATGTTATTTAGAAAGAGATTGTTAGGAATCAATGAAAGATAATAAAGTATGTTCTCGGTGCGTGATGGATACCACGGATTCTGGGATTCAATTCGACACAATGGGAAGGTGTAATTATTGCACGGATGCGTTTACACGAATGACATCTGAGTATTTCCCAAATGAGGAAGGAAAGCGTCGACTCGATGCTTTGATGCAAAGAATCAAGCAGGACGGAAAAGGAGAGGCGTATGACTGCATGGTAGGCGTCTCTGGCGGGTTGGATAGTTCCTATGTGGTTTATCTTGGTATTCAATATGGATTAAGAATGCTATGTGTACACATAGATGATGGACTTAATACAGAAATTGCTGTTCAAAATATATACGCACTCTGCAAGAGTGCAAATGCCGAACTGCTTATTATTCGACCGAATATGGATCAGTACAGGGATATTACAAGATCCTTCTTTCTGGCAGGCGTACCCAATTTGGCTATGGCGCAGGATAACATTCTCTTCAAGGCACTACAAGACATTGCAAAACAATACAAACAAAAATACAGCTTGTCTGGGCGAAACTTCTCAATGGAAAGCATCTTGCAACGCGGAGATGAACCAATTAATGCGTGTGATAAAAAGCATGTTTTGGGAATTCAAAAGCGATTTGGGCGCATCAAACCAACAGAAATACGGTTTATGTCGCTCATTGAAAGATATATCGGTACCCGCTATTTTCAAAGGGTTAAGACAGTATGCCCGCTCAACTATATTGATTACCGCATGGACACTGCGTTGACGGATTTACATGAATTCTGTGGTTATTTATATTGTGGCGGTAAACACTACGAGTCGGTATTGACGCGATTCTTACAATGCTATTATCTTCCTACTCATTTTGATTTTGACAAACGAAAATCACATTTTTCAAGCCTAATTGTAACAAATCAAATGACAAGAGATGAGGCACTTCTGCGATTAACGGAACCGACTTATACGAGTGATTTAATGCGGGAGGAGGACTTCCACACACTCGCAACTTTTATAGATATGACGGATAATGAGTTTGCGGAAGTGCTAGACCGACCGAAACACAGACACACGGATTACCCAGTTTCTTTGTTGAACTCTTTGGCACCAATCGCTCGAAAGTTCAGAAAATATTTAGGTTAGACAATGTCAGTCAAGATATGCCACTTAACAATAACGACTCAAAATAATATTCCACGCCTGTTGAAGGAGAGTAAAAGTGCTGTGGAATATGGAATGGAAGTACACATTATTGCGCTAGGAAAAACAGAAGAAAAAGATGGTATCCATTTTTGGGGAATAGATGTGCCAGCGAATAGGATTGAAAGGCTTTTTAAAACAGACAAGGAAGTTCTTCATGCTGCGATTACGGTTGATGCAGATATCTATCAATTACATGACCCGGAGTTACTGAGATTCGTTCGTCTATTGAAGAACAAAGGGAAAAAGGTGATCTTTGACAGCCACGAGAACTACACGTTGCAGATATCAGTAAAAGAATATCTACCACGGTTCGTGGCGAAATTTGCAAGCAGAATTTATCAGCGCCTTGAAACATGGGCGCTGAAGTATGTCGATATTGCATTAATCCCTTGCACTTTTGAAGGGAAAGATATTTTTGAGGGAAGAGTTGCCAAACATATTATTTTGCCCAATTACCCAGTGCTCAAAGAGGCTAATGAATACAATCCGCATGGGCAGAAAATCTGTTACGCAGGTGCGTTGTCGAAGGGGCGTGGTTTAAGCAACTTGCTACAGGCTGCACATTGCAGCGGTGTCACGTTAACGCTTGCGGGGAGGTTTTCATCTGAAAAGTATCAGCAGGAAGTTATGCAGATGCCAGAATGGCAATCTGCCGAGTATTTAGGTGTATTGCCTCAATACGAATTATTCAATATATATAGTACATGCATTGCCGGAATGTCAACTATGTTGCCTACAGGTGAGTATCGAGTTATGGACACTTTGCATACAAAAGTATATGAGTATATGATGCAAGGCTTGCCGGTTATTGTATCGGATTTTCCATATGCAAGACGCGTTATCAATGAATACCGGTGTGGGATATGCGTTGATCCCACTAATGTACAGGATATTGCAGATGCTGTTAGGTATCTTCAGGATTATCCGGACGAGGCACGACAGATGGGGCAAAACGGACGCAAAGCGGTTGAGCGGGAGTTTAACTGGGGAACGCAAGAGAAAGTTTTACTGAAATTGTATGAAGAACTGACCAGAGTGATTTAGTTATGTAAGTTTGTAGTGATGTGTTATGAACGATGAAATTGATTCGAGTATTCGATTCTTAGAAAGATTATTCACTGCTAGTCTGTCCAGACCAAATGGTCAGGATATCTAGCATCAATGGTTTAGGAGAACGTCAATGATATTAATACTTACCACAAACTATTGCACTACATCAGAGCCCTATATAAGGGGATTTTTGCATACGAGAGTAAAAAAGTATATTGAGAGTGGATTAGAAGTTGAAGTATTTGTTCTTTCTAGCAAGAAAAAACCTTATCAATACCAGTATGATGGGGTGCGTGTTGTTGTTGGACAGGCAAGAGAACTATTGAACTTTATTAATACAAAACATGTGGATACTATTTGTATTCATTTCATTGCATCACCTATGATGCGTGCGCTGAACAAGATTTCTGAACGTAAAAGGGTCATAGTATTTGTTCATGGTAATGAAGCATTACATTGGTATCAGAGAATATTTCGCGGTACTTTTAGTAGTCTTAAGCTGGCACTTGGGTTTTTTAAGTATGTAGTGGCTAATGTTATTCAAATAAATACGGCGAGAGTTTTTTTTAGAAAAAGCATTCATAACTTTGAGTTTGTGGCTGTGTCAAAATGGATGAAGGAGATTGCTGTCCACAACTGGAAATGTAGTAATAGTCATGCTTGGCATATTATCCCTAATGTAATAGATAGTAAGCAGTTTGCGTATAAGAACAAACATGCTAATGATGCATTCACACTCTTATCGTTGCGCTCTTTTAGCTCAGGCAAGTATGCGAATGACGTTACTGTGCGCTTGATCAGTGAACTAAAAAACGAGGATATTTTTCAGAAGCTGAGGATAACTGTAATCGGCAAGGGTGTTTTATTTCGCAAGACCGTAAGACCTATTATCAATATTGAGCAGGTAACCTTAATAAATGATTTGCTCTCTCAAGATGAAGTTAAGAAGTATCATGATCAAAACGGTATTTTTATTTGTCCAACACGGCAGGATGCCCAAGGTGTATCAATGTGCGAAGCAATGTCAAGTGGACTTATACCGGTGACTCTGTATAATACGGCTATTCCAGAGTATCTGCCGTCTGATAAAAGATTGCATTGTCGCAATGTAGAAGAGATGAAGAGGCTAATCTTGTATCTGTTATCCAATCCGGATGAGTATATTAAGCTATCAAAGCTATGCAGCGATTTTATTGCGAAGAAATGTGGAGAAGCAAATACAATACAGCGTGAAATAGAGCTGTTTAATTGTATCTGAATTTTTATACTGTGCATAAGCATAAGTAAGAGTAATAATGAGGGGTTGTTGGAAGATTAATGCAAATCGTTCAAACTATTGATAAAAGCCACATAAATCGCGCGGATGCTAAGAGAGAACGAGTGATAATTTTATTGTTTGCATCATCTCTGTTTACGGCATCAATTATTACTGTCACAATAGCTGGCTTCCAATTGTCAGTATTTCGTGCAACACTCATGTTGTCGTCGCTATTCTTCATATTGCCGAAAATTGCGAAAATAGGTAATAACAAATATAGCGCTCTTCATTTTGTTTGGCTCTTCTATGGGCTTATTAGTGTTGCTTGGTGCAATAACCTATCATTATGGGCACATGAACTTTACTTCCTGTTTTCAGCATTCGCCTGTGTATTTTTGATGACCAATTATTTAGTAACCTTTAATATGTTCTTAAAAGCCTGCAAAGTATACGGAATCTTAATTCTTGTACATAACACAATAGGGTATTATGAAATGGTCACACGGGATTATCATTGGATAAGACTGAGCACATCAGCAGTATACTCGAATTTCATTAGAGTTCCATTAGCGCCACCGATCTCTGTTTTTGGTAATCCGAATGACTATGCGACAGTTTTGTTGTTCGGAATTGCTATTTTGACAATATGCGTATATTACTCAAAAACACTCGTCGGACGATTTGTTTATCTGGGAGGATTAATATCCTCCGTTTATCAGATTATTCGTACGCAATCTAGAGCGAATATTATTGCTTTATTTGTAGGTGTATTAATTTACATATGTTTGACAAGAAAATTAAGTGGCAGAAAACTCATAATCGCAGTTAGTTTGGCTTATCTTCTTGGTTTTAGCTTATTATTTCTGCCAATAACCAGTATGCTAAGTGACTTTGTACGATCCTATCTTCATTTTGGCTTAAGTGGAGGTTCGGAATCTATGCGATTAAATCTGTTGAGTGCTGGCTGGGAGAGTTTCCTAAAAACCTACGGTTTAGGAACAGGAGCGGGTAATCTTGCCTACAATATAGGTCTGAATTTGAACTTAGTAGCTGGTGATCTGCATATATGGTGGCTTGAAGTATTGTTCTCATACGGGGTTATTATATTTGTTCTGTATATTAACCGCTACTATTCCCTAACAAAAACGTGTATAAAGAATGCTTTGGCTGGTTCTTATATTTCTAAGGTTTTTGCGGCGTTTTTAGTTGCATTTTTAATTGGAGCATTTTCTTCTAGCTCTTGCATGAGAAATGAAACGCTATGGTGTGCCTGGGCATTTATCATTGCTTTCGAACTGAACATAGAGAGTCAGGAAATGAAGAAATACGGACAAGGAGTAGTTTGATGAGGATTATTTTTGTAACGCCGTCCTCATTTCCATATTATGCGGGTGGAGTTGAGACTTGGATGTACAATGTAATTATGAGACTTTACAAGAAATATGAAATAATTGTTCTTGCACCGCATTATCGTGAAATGGATAACCAGTTTCCAGACATACCTGATTCTGTGCGTTTTGTTACCTATAAAGGATTTTATGATTGTCTTGTTACTAGGCAGCTTATGCGTGGTCAATTCAAATATTTTGACAAATTGTTTAATGGTTATACAATGAAAAGAAAAATGATAAAGCTACTACAAGAAACTGAAGAACTAACAGTTGCTTTCTGTGTCGATCCTGTGTTTATTACTTATTATATTTCTCAGTTGAAAGACAGCTTTTCGCATCTTAGAGTAATTACATCATTGCGAGGTACCCATCTTGACTTAAACCTCATAAGATTTCCGTTGTTTTCAAAATCATTGATTCGACAAGAACGCATTTCAATTGAAAAGAGCGATATGATTCTTGCGAATGGATGGGATACGAAAAAAAATTATGATGAAAAATATTCCATTGATTGCAGAATTCAGAAGAATGGAGTCGATTATGAACAAGTCAATCGCACATCAGAATTGGAAGCGGTAGAGATACCTTCTGGAACGAACAGTATTGTTTCTGTCGCAACGCTTATTCCAAGTAAAGGCGTTTATAAACTTGTTGATGTAGGCGCTGCATATAAGGAACTATACGGATCTGATTTTACGATTTACTATGTGGGAAAAGGAGATCAACAGCCACTATACGATTATGCAGAGAAGAAAGGAATAGATAATAATATTAAATGTTTAGGTCATAAGAACAATCCTATCGCTTATATGAAAAAAGGCAAGGTCAACATTGGAATAAGCGGCAGTAGTGGGTTGAGTCATTCAATGATAGAAGCTCTAGCGGCTGGAGTACCTATCGTTGCAATTGATACACCCGTATACAGGCAATTCAATCAAGGTAACAAATTATTGTTGGCAGATGAAAGCGATCCAAGAGAAATGGCAATGATGATACATGAAGTATTAACGAATTACGATAAATACTGTATGCTTGCCAAAGAACTGCAGGAAGTGGCAAAACAATTTGATTGGAGTATTGTTGTAGCCGATTTAGAACGATATCTTGAAGAAATCGCGAATATGTAATCTATTTTTTTGCTGTTTGGTCAAAACATCTGTAATCGAGCTTAAATGCACAAGGATACTGTGGTTTTTTATGCCAGCACATAGC
>Ga0208694_1000111_pt1 | contig 123140 bp, 117 predicted proteins | sample AD_UKC078_MetaG_FD_184442 | JGI IMG/M metagenome (GOLD analysis project Ga0208694, IMG submission 184442) | Active sludge microbial communities of municipal wastewater-treating anaerobic digesters from USA - AD_UKC078_MetaG (SPAdes) (version 2) | ecosystem: Engineered > Bioreactor > Anaerobic...
CCAAGATCCTCTCTACGATGATCGAAGGCTTGAATGAAATCATAGGAAGATAACCCCGAAGGGGGCAATAAAAAAAGCGGGGTTTGATGCCCCGCTTTTTTGTTGTGCAATGAAGTGAGCCGCTAGCCCGATATCTTTCCCGATATCTTTTTCCTGAATCCCGCAAGGCCGATCAGGCCTGAGCCGAGGAGCAGCAGGGTGGCGGGTTCGGGAACAGGGGCGGTTGTTTTTACCAGAAGATTCTGTGCGCCGGGCGAGAGCATGGCGATCTGGTAGTCGTATCCGCTATAAAAGTTGTCTCCCAGGCTGGAGAGATAGGTGTTGAAATAATATCCGACCGTGCCTGCGCCGGTGCTCCCGAGATAGGTAAACGGGGTGTTGTCCGTGCCATATTCCACGCTCCAGATCGCAAGCTGCAGGGCTGCGTTTTGCATCCGTGTCCTCACTGTCACCGAACACCAGGAGATGTCTTGTAAATTACAGTAATCGTTCTTTGCTTTTACAGATATCCTTTTAGCACATCCTCTGAGATCTCCGCCTGTTTGAGGATGTTCTTGAGAGTCCAGCGGTCGAGCTCCTTATGGTCCGGGATGATGGCTACGCTGCCGGTTTCGTAGTTCTTGAGCTTTATATGGCTGCCTTTCCGGGAGACCTTCTCATAACCCAGCTTCTTGAAGATCTTGACCAGGTCCCGGCCGGAGAGTGAGGGAGGCTTCGGGGTCACAGGGCCATCTCGCAGATCTTGTACTCCCCAGCGGGACGGTTGATATCCCTGGGGTCTTCTTCAAGATAGAGCTCGATAGCTTCCTTAAGGTTTTTCAATGCCTCTGCCTCTGTGCGGCCCTGGGTCACACATCCCTTGAGAGCCGGGCAGTAAGCAACAATATATCCGTCCATGCCTTTTTCCAAGACGATCTTCAGCTTCATGGTTTTCTCCTTATTCCTTAGCTCCTTATGCTTTTATCTTCCTGCTTGCCCTGGCTTTTCACCTGGTGCTTTGGATAAGACCTTTTGTTTTGCGTATCTTGGCAAGCCTTTTCCCGAAAGATTCTTCGTTGAGGCGGGCTTCCTGTTTCTGGGCCGTGTTCACAGCGATTACCAAAGCTCCCGCCGTTTTTTGTTTCCATTGTATCATGGGTTTCCAGGGAGCGGAGGAAATGACCATTGATGCATATACATTTAATGGCTCCAGAAATATTTTTCAAGCAGAATTCGGGGTGCTGGAGGATCTTGAAGACCTCCTCCCAGCTCAGATGGCGGGAAGTCTGTGTTCGGCCGGAGCGCGCAGGATGCCCAGGATATGCCAGTCCCGTTTGATGACATGCTCGTGGAAGAAGCGGATGCCGCTTTTCCCCCATTCCCCAAAGGGGGCAATAAAAAAAGCGGGGTTTGATGCCCCGCTTTTTTGTTGCGCAATGAAGTGATCCGCTAGCCCGATATTTTTCCCGATATCTTTTTCCTGAATCCCGCAAGGCCGATCAGGCCTGAGCCGAGGAGCAGCAGGGTGGCGGGTTCGGGAACAGGGGCGGTTGTTTTTACCAGAAGATTCTGTGCGCCGGGCGAGAGCATGGCGATCTGGTAGTCGTATCCGCTATAAAAGTTGTCTCCCAGGCTGGAGAGATAGGTGTTGAGATAATATCCGACCGTGCCTGCGCCGGTGCTCCCGAGATAGGTAAACGGGGTGTTGTCCGCGCCATATTCCACGCTCCAGATCGCAAGCTGCAGGGCTGCGTTTTGCACTGCTGTTCCTCCGCTGTATCTGTTCATCAGCCATGCGGCCTGTGAGCCGTTCGGTATGTAGTCGACGTTGCTGAAGCTGACATCATAGAAGCTGGTGCCCAGATATGTGTTGCTAAAGAGATCCACGCAATACCCGACTGATTCGACGCCGTCGATGGTGAGCTGAAACTCGCCGGCATAGACATAATAGGAGGTGGATCCCAGGCTGAAGCTTACCGGTGTCAGGCCGTTGATGTTGTCTATGGTGATGGTTGCCGCGCTCGCAGATGCCGAAACCCCGAGGATGAAAAGAAAAGCTGTCATTGCCAGAAAATGCTTTTTCATTGCTGCTCCTTGTTTTCATGAAATTCGAATGGTTTCAAAGCAATATGGATGCCAATGAAGAATACGGGATGAATCAGTAATAAATACAAACAGATAAGATCGAAGGATCTGTTTTATGGATAAAACTGTAAAATATATCGACATGATTCATGGGCTATTTTATGGGAATTGTATATAACATGATAATATAACGGGTAAAAAGCTGATTGACGAGGGCTGATGCATGTAAAAAGTCCTGACAACAAGCTTTTTCAAGGCGTTGCCGGGTTTGCGGTGCAGGGCATATTACGCAATCAATATATTTGGCTGTATTTCCCTGTCAGATTACTAAGAAACCAGCCAAATAACGTCAGGAATCGGCGCCCCTGCCTATCCCGAAGTGGATAAAGCCCTTTGATTTCAGATCTATCACGTTCAGAATATTCCTGCCGTCAAACACCACCGGCCTTTTCATGAGCTCTTTCATCCGGATAAAGTCCGGGCTCTTGAACAGGTTCCACTCGGTCACGATCGCCAGACCGTCAACCCCTTCAAGCACCTCGTAGTTGTCCTTTGCATAAAACACCTTGCTGTCGAGCACTGCGCGAGCATTGTCCATGCCCACGGGGTCGAATACCCGCACCCTAATGCCCTTTTGCTGCAGCCTGCTGATGATCTCGATTGCAGGGGCCTCACGGATGTCATCGGTCTTGGGCTTGAAGGTGAGGCCCCAGATGGCGATGGTGATCTGCGAGAGATCCTCTTTCTGGTCGAGATAATAGTTGATGATCTTCTCGGCAAAGTAGTTCTTCTGCCTCTGGTTTGCCTTGTGGGTGGCCTGGCAGATCTCGAGTGAGTGTCCCATGCTCTGGGCCGTGTGAATCAGGGCCACCACGTCCTTGGGAAAGCACGACCCGCCATAGCCCGGGCCTGCCAGCAAAAAGCGGGGGCCGATTCTTGAGTCGGTGCCCATGCCCTCTCTCACCTGGGAGATATCGGCTCCCACCTTGTCGCACAAGATGGCAAGCTCGTTTATGAACGTGACCTTGGCGGCAAGGAAGGCGTTTGACGCATATTTGGTGAGCTCTGCGCTGCGGATGTCCATGGTGAGGATGGGGTTGTTGGTGGTGCGCACGAATGGGTCGTAGAGTTCTTTGAACAGGGCCGCGGTCCGCACGTTGTCCGTGCCCACGATGACCCGCTCCGGGCGCATGAAGTCCTGCAGGGCGTTTCCTTCTTTGAGAAACTCCGGGTTTGAGACCACGTCAAACTCGATGTGCTCAAGCTCTCTGTTCCTGAGCTCTTCTTTCACCACCTCGCGCACCTTGTCGGCCGTGCCGACAGGCACGGTTGACTTGTCGACAATGATCTTATAGCCCTCCATGATCTGGCCGATCTGGCGGGCCACCTGCAGCACATACTTCAAGTCGGCCGATCCATCCTTGTCCTGCGGGGTGCCCACAGCGATGAAGCAGATCTGGCATTTGGAAACGCCGTCTCTGAAGTTGGTGGTAAAGCGCAGGCGTCCTCCCTGCACGTTTCTCTCGATGATCTCCTTGAGGCCTGGCTCATAGATCGGGACAATGCCATTGTCCAGCATGCGGATCTTTTCCGCGTTGTCGTCCACGCAGATCACGTCGTTGCCCATCTCGGCAAAGCACGAACCAGTGACAAGCCCCACATACCCTGTGCCGATCATGCAGATTTTCATATGCGCCCCTTGCAACAAAGAAAGATTATGCGATCATTCGTTCATTCTTCTATCGGCAGAGAATAGGATGGAAGTGAGGGAAGAATCAAGCGGTTTGTCATGAGAAGAGGGCCGGGAATCACTGTTTGCGCAAAATCATGGCATATTGAGCAACACAGGCCCTGTTCGTACTATTCTATATATGAGCAGAAAGGCGGATGCATGCCGGATGGCCGGGTGTGCTCGCTCCTCCGGCACGGGAGAGGGCATAGGCATCCGGCCGTATCTCACGGCCGGATGGAAGGCCGGCCCGGAGGCGCACCTGCCTTACGATGATTCAGAGAATCCGTGTATAAACGCGAATAAAAAGAAGGAGTAAGTCATGCAGAGGCTCTCAATATCAATCATTCTGGCTATCGGGATTGCGATGTTTGCGCTTTCGGGCTGCGCCCGCGGTGAAAAGCCGGCCACTACAGCCGATATCATGAGAGAATATGCTGCTGATGTTCAGTCAGAGGTCGACCTCAAGAAAGATCTGGCAGAGCAGTGGGAGCAGGGTTCGGAACTGGCGCAGACCGGCAGGGATCGCATCAGAGACGGCGAGGAAATGATTCAGGAAGGCCAGTCGCAGATCAACCAGGGCAAAAGAGAGATGGCTCAGGGAACCCAGCTCATGCAGGACAGCGAGCGCCGCTTCCATCAGAATTTCCCCGGTCTTCAGATCAGGCCCGGAGGCGCGACAGGCGGAACAACCGGAGAGACCAGCTCTGCCGACTGATACCTCTCCACTCCTTTCCCCGGCATTGCTGCGCGAGAGCGGCATGTTTGTTTTCTTTTTCTCACTGTTGCTTGAGTGAGCGCGTCACGAGCATGCCCGGCAGGGTGATAAACGTGAGGAGAGCATCGAGGTTCAAGCTGTAAAGGTCTTTGACTCCATCTGACAGATCATCCCTGGAAGACATGATCTCATCTTGCAGTATAGCAGGTCACTTGGCTTCAGGATAGGTGTCTTGGAACAGCTTATATGTGTCGGGATAGGTGGAACCAAGCTGCTTCAATCCAGTTTGAATTCTTTTCACCCATCTTTTTCCCCGGGATTGAATCCCTTCCATGGCCACCGGGAGATCCCCAGGCCTGTCCGGTATGAGAACATTGAGCAACTGGGACACCTGGAAGAGATCCTTGGTAGACCTGACACTGCTTGATACCGGCCTCTCCCCGGCAACCAGGAGTTTGTGGAGAGCGTACCGGGCAGGATCAGGGATGTTCACCAGGATTCCACCGCCATTGATTACCGCTGCCTGAACATGAGTCTCGATGAGGTAGTCCAGGAACATAAGCGGCTGCGCTGCCGTTTTCAGCCTGTTGATGAAAACAGGCTTCGGATCACCAGGCTTTTTCGCGGGGGTGAGGATATCGACTCTCAACTCCTTTCCCCGGATATGAAACGATGTCGAAGGATTCTTGTGGTTCAAGGGCGGGATGGGAAGAAACCCCATTTGAAGGCTTTCCAGAGTGCCGGGGATATCGGCAACCAGATCAGGGACCGCGACTTCCATGCGAGCTGACCCGGCGATGTCGATGTCCTGTGTGCGAAGAGATGGTTTGTCCCATTTGACCCCGAGCATGTTTCCCATTACCAGGAACGCGTGCGTGCCGACCAGGACTCCCCCCAGCCTGAAAAAACCGCTGTCAGACAAGGCCCTGAGAACCCGGGCTGTCTCCGCGTCCGTGATGTTGGCATCTCCGATGCGGAGTTGGCTTGCGAGCCTGTTGAGGTTCTCGGTTTCCTCTCTTATATCCTGCTTTTCTCCCAGATATTTTTCGATGAAGCTGTCTATGGCCTGGTTCCTGGGGCCTATGTAAATCTGGCGAGAGATTCCACCGGGCTCACTCGACTGGAAATAGCAATATTCCTTGCCCTTGACGGTCTTGGAGGTGAAGCACCCGGAGAGCTTTCCCACCGACCTGTTTGCTTCGGCAATGATCAGCTGCTCAACCAGCTCGGCATAGAGGGTTTGCGTGACCAACGGCATGCGCTTCATGGTTATACGCTAATTAGCATCAATCTACGTATAACTCAATGACAAAACAAAATGATCTCCTTTCAGAAGTGTCTTTTGCCAGGCTGTGTAGCAGCCCCCCTTTTATTTCTGGTCGGGTAGACCGGGCGGTTGCCCAACCCGGCCCCCCACGGATCCGGACGTGCCGCTTTCCCGCATCCTGCTCTTCAGAAGCAACCATTCACTACGGACGAGCCAATTTATGGACGATGACCACTGGCGGGAGAGGAAAGCGCTTGTAGATCTGATGGAACGACTCCCATACCGCCCGCTTTGACCGGGCAGAACTCTCACCTGCCGGGTCCCTTCCTTGAATCTCCAGGTTGGTTACTACCCTCCTTTCCCTTCAAGCCAGATTTCCCTGGCGCACCCAGATCAAATTGTAACTATTGCATATAAGCTGTTAGCGAACTGTTCTCATGAATGAAAGAATGGGGTCAGGCCTAATCCGAATTCGTCTTTCTCCCCTGCTCGGAAAGGGCCTGCTGCAGGCCGGAAAACGAGCCGTGCTTCGATGCCCCTTCGATTGCCTTCACCGCCACGTCCTGCACCTTTTGATAAGCGGCCTCCTGAAGCCTTGAGAGCTTGGATATCTGCTCGGCCTGCTCCTTCACGGTTTTTTCCAGAGCGTCGATGCGGGTGAGCAGCACATTCTTTTCCCCCTCATACTGCTGCTTGAGCATGTTCGTCTGATAGTCCGCCTCCAGCTTGAGCCTCTCTGCTGTGTCTTTAGATGCCTTGGCGACAGCGCTTTGAAGCTCTTCAGGAAATGCCCCGGCACGTTTTTTCAGCTCAAGGAATTCCGATTCCTTCTCCGCGAGAGCCTTTCTTCGCTCGCTGAGCTCTTTTTCAACTGCCTCGCGCATGGCCTTGATCTCGTTTTCAAGGGCCTGTTTCTCAGAGAGGAGGCGGGCCTTTTCATCTTCAAACTTGTCTTTCTCGATCTGGCGCTCTCGCTGCAATGAATACAGATACTCTTCTTTTTCCCGCTGCCGCTGCCGCGCCTCCTGCTCTCGCTGCTCCTTGATCTCGGCTGCGCGCAGGGCCTTTTCCTGGTCCCACTTTCCACGGGTTTCTTCGATATCTTCCAGAAGGCTCGACTTTTTCAGCTCCAGCTCTTCTTCAAAAAGCCGGTTTTTGCGGTTGCTGGTTTCTATGAGCGCGGCAAGAGAGCTTGCAGACCGGTCGATCTCGTAGATTTCTCTGAGCTCGGCATCACGGATGCTGATTGCGGCCTGAATGTGGCCCAGCTTTTTTACCTCTGATTCGAGCCTCTCCTGAAGCTGAGAGAGGTTTTTGTCGATATCCGCTTTCAGGGTTTTTATGTTCTGGGCCACGCCATCCATCGAGACATCGCGCACGGCATGGATCACCTCCTGCTTCTTTTTCTCCTCGATTTTCTTCTCAGGCTTCAGCTCTGCCTGGTTCCGTTCCTCAAGCTCTTCCAATACCTCGTTATAGGCATCGAGGAGTTCCTGTTTGGTGTTTTTCATACCGAGATCGGGTTTTTTCGACTTTGCGCTTGCCATTGGACAAACCTCCCTTCATTCAGTCATAACCGTGCAGCCGACACCTTATCATATTGCGCAATAATTCTTGCGCAATAATTCGGGCAAACAGGATTATTTCAGAAAATGATCACTAAAACAACTCCTATATCACGACCCGATGACAAGATAATGGACAGGGAAACAGCACCGGGGCATTATATTTTGTGATCTGACCATTAGAGGGATTTTTCTGCAGATTTTGCCGATTAGTTCCAGATAATGATCCATATCGTAAATTCATTATTGAAATCCATCCTCGAAATAGTTTACGGTCTCCCAATCGACTAACAGCTTGGCGGGTACAGTTGGTTTTGGTCTTATGCAAGGGTCAAGAGCACATTCCCTCCGGAAGCACACGAGAAATTCCTCTCGGAAAGGAAGCGCTGCATGAATCATATGAAGACAAGACTTGGTGGATGGGGCGCCGGAGCGCTGGTCTGGCTGTTCGGGTATGCGCCTCTGTGCTCAGCTCTCACCTTCACGCCGATCAACCGGGACCATGTCATGGAAGCTGCAGCTTTGGTCACCGCAGAGGTCTACCCGAACGCAGACGCTGTCATGGTGGACAACAGGCACTTCGTGGCCTATGAGGAGGACGGCGCCTATGGTGAGTGGTACGACTCCTATGTGAAGATCCTCACTGAAAAAGGCAGGAGAAGGTACAAGAGCGTCACCTCCTCGTTCACCATTCCCTACAACACCACCGAGTTCCAGCTCGTGGAGGTCATCCGCGGTGACGGAACCGTGCAGGAGGTCGACATCGCCTCAAATTCGAGCGAGATGGTCGAGCAGTCGCAGATGGATGAGAACATCTATGATCCCAACAGCCGGATCCTGAGGGTGACCATCCCCGAGGTCGAGGTGGGCGACACCGTCCATTTCATTGTATACGATCGTTTCGACAAGGTGCGCATGCCCGACGTGTTCACCGACTATGTCCTTATGGAGGGAATCGACCCTATCAGGCGCTCCGAGTATATTGTGGCTGCTCCCAAGAACATGCCGCTCAGGAGCATGGCAATCAAGTCGGAGATCCCGGGCACTGTAAGCCACGCGCAAGAGGACACCGAGGACGGAATCGTCTATGCCTGGGTGGCCCAGGACGTGCCCCAGACCTATGATGAGCCGCAGATGCCCAAGCTCTACACCCAGGTGCAGCGGCTCCTTATCAGCACCATCCCCGACTGGGAGAGTGTGTCGCGATGGTACTGGAACCTGTGCAGGCCGCACATCGAGGACACCACCCCGGAGATGGAAAAGACCGTGCAAGGCCTGATATCGGGCATCGAAGAGCCCGGGCGCAAGGTCTCGGAGATCTTTCAGTGGGTGTCGCAGCAGGTCAGGTACCTGGGCATCACCGTGGAAAAGGACGCCCCGGGCTATGAGCCGCACCCGGTGAGGATGACCTTTGAGCGCCGCGCCGGCATCTGCAGGGACAAGGCTGCCCTGCTGGTGTCCATGCTGCGCATCGCCGGGTTTGACGCCTATCCGGTGCTCATCATGAACGGGCCGAAAAAAGACCATGAGGTTCCGCAGCCGATGTTCAATCACGCGGTTTCCTGTATCCGTCTGGGCGACGGCAACTATATCCTCATGGACGCCACTGACGAGAACACCACCGAGCTGTTCCCGGCCTATCTGAACGACCAGAGCTATCTCGTGGCCTCGCCTCAGGGAGAGACGCTCCTCACGAGCCCCATCATCCCGGCCGAGCACAGCATGATGCGCATCGAGACCACCGGAAGCATCGACAGGGAAGGGACTCTGAAGGCCGATACCGTGTTTTGTTTCGAGGGATTCAATGACAATGCATATCGCACATTCTTCTCGCGGCTCTCGTTTGAGGAGCGCCAGCAGTATATCGAGAAGATCATCATGAGGACCGCATCCGGAGGTGTGCTCACCTCGTGCGAGATCCTGCCCCGCAACATGCAGGACACGTCCGAGCCCATCGTGGTCCGGGCCGCCTTTGAGGTCAAGGAATGGGCCATTCCGGGCAAGGACGCGGTCATGCTGCCCATGATCCGCTTCGGGAGAAGCGTGGGCATGGCAAATGTCCTTATCGGCAAGATGGGCCTGAAGACGCGGAGATACCCCTATGTCACCGAGGTGGCGTGCGGGGTCAGGGAATCGCTCAGGATCGATCTGGGCGACTCGGTGGGCCAGGTGATGAGCCTGCCCGATTTTGAGCCCGTGGAGAACCACGGGACCGCCTGGAGCATGAACGTGTCTATTCAGGACAGGGTGCTGACCATGGACAATGTCTTCAAGCTCAAGGCGCCCGAGTATTCGCCTGAGGAATACATCGAGCTCCAGGAAACCCTGAAGACCATGGAGGCGGATTCCCGGAAGATGCCCATCTTCTCGCCCGCTCCGTCTGCGCCGCTGGTCCAGCACAAGGCCTGGTACTCGTCGTCCCGGGACTATGACCCGGATGCCCTCATCCTGGACGAGCTCCATGAATATGACGTGATTGATGACAGCACCTGGACCGAGACCCGGCGCGTGAAGATGAAGGTGTTCACCTATGCCGGCGTGAAAAACTACAGCGATTTGCGCATCCACTATAATCCGATCCGCGAAAACGTCGAGGTGGTCAGCGCGGTGGTGACTTCTCCCGAAGGAGTGCAGACATCCATCCACGAGCAGGAGATCAATGTCATGGACGCCGACTGGGTAGCGGACGGCCCAAGGTACCCGGGGTCCAAGGTCATGGTGGTGAGCCTTCCGGGCGTGGACCAGGGAAGCATCATCGACTACGCCATCGTGCGCACCAAGACCGGGCAGCCTTTTTTCTCTCTGCACGGCGAGTCGTGTTATATCGACAACCAGCGGATCGACAAGCGCGTGCGCGAGCATAGGACCATTGTGGGCCTGGACGGCGTGTTCCGGTACCACGAGCCCATCGAGAAAAAGACCGTGCGGATCCGGGTGCCTCAAGACATGGCGCTCAAGACCTCTCCCTCTCAGGAAAGCGGCGCTCTGTACCCCGGTGTCGACCTCCCCGGAGAGGATATTACCTTCAGGACGTTTACCGGCGACGGCAAGCAGGTCTATGAGTTCAGTGCCTCGCAGGTGCCGCCCGTGCTCGAGGAAGACTATCTCCCGCCGTGGTACTGCTTCAACCCCATGGTATTCGCATCATCGGGCCACTGGGAGAAATATGCGGCCCGGGTGGAAAAACATCTGCTCGAGGCATCCTCTGCCGGCCAGAAGGCCCGCAAGGCGGCCCGACTTCTCCTGAAGCAGGCCCAGGGCGATTCCCAGAAGATCACGATCATCCGTGATTATGTGATCCGGGGCATCAAGTATATCCGGACCCCCTGGCACGAGATCCCGCTCGAGTATATCACCCCGGCGGATCAGGTGCTCGCCGAAGGTTACGGCAATTCCGCCGACCGTGCCGTGCTGCTCCATGCCATGCTGACCGAGGCGGGCTTCAAGCCCGAGTTTGTGCTGGCCTCGTGGGTGTCGTCCATCGACAGCCTCCAGAAGCCCATGCGCGACTATCCCGCGCCCCACTGGTTCAACGGTGTCCTCGTGAAGGTGATGACCGAAGACGGTCCTGTCTACCTCAATGATACCGACCAGTACGCCTCGCTGGGGAGCACCAGGTATTCCGGCAATCCCGGGCTCGTGCTCAAGACCGGTGAGTTTGAATCGATCGAGCCGATCTCAAAGGCATACGCCGACCGCCGCGACACCGACATCGCCATCCAACTCCTCGAAGACGGCGATATCGTGCTCACACAGAGGCGCACCTATTATGGCGAGAACTTTTCCGCGTTCAAAAAGCAGTTTTCCGAGATGCAGCCCGAGGAGCGGAAACGCCATCACGAGCAGATGATCACGTCCATCAGCCATGCGGCACAGCCCTTTGGCCAATATGTCACCCGTTATGACGAGTACCCCGGGATCGAGGAGCTGAGCGTCAAGATCGACTCCTACGCAGTGCGGCAGGATAAATATCTCTATCTCAAGGTGCCGGGGCTCATCAACATCCTGGAGGGCGTGACGAGCGATGCAAGAGAAAATCCCCTGTATCAGTCCGGCCCGCGCAACGCCCGGATCACGGTGGAGGTTACGCTGCCCGACGGCGCCAGGGCCTGCGAACTGCTCCCGCCCGACGGCTTCCGGGTGCGGATGGGCAAGGACGGCGGCGGAATCAGCCTGAAAACCTCTGTGGACGGCTCGGAATGCGGAAAAGCCTGCGAGGTCGTGCGCATCAGCCAGGATGTGGACATCGATCCGGTCGTTGTGCCGCCCGCGGATTATCCCGAGCTCCTGGATTCCCAGCGCATCATCTCGCATCCCAGGTCCAATCTGATTCTCGTGCGCATGGAATAGCGCGCCATGGATATTTTGCCGCAGGCCGGGTATGGTTTCCCCGCCTGCGGCGAGCTTAGCCCGATCTATGGTATTGACCTCCTAACGGAAAGGCCCCTCAATCCTACCTTCGCCCGATTCATGATTCTCCCATTACCTGTCGATGAGAAAAGATAGCGTTTCTGGCAGCACCAGCCCGGAGGATGAAATGGAGTGGATTTCGAGGCACAAGGTCGTGCACCGGGTTCTTTTTGACAACCGGATGGTGGTGAGGAGGAGATAGTCCCTTGGAGAGAAGATCCTTCCCGAGAATACCCGTCCAGACGCATATCCAAATTGATATGACGGCCGACGGGTTCTTCGGGCGGGGCGATCCTTCCCATGAGCAAGGCGCCATCAGCTGCATGGTGACCTCCATAGATATCAGCCTGGGCGGATTCAGTGTCAGGATCCTGCGTTCTCCCCTGGATACGGGCATGAGCTTCAGCCCTGCGCTGGCATACATGCTCGTGGGCAGAGACATCACCGCCTTGTTCAAGGATGAACAGGTCACGGTCAAAGGCAAGGTGGTGCGGGTTGACCCGGAAACCATGCTCATGGCGGTTGTCATCACCCGGGTTTCCGATATCCACAGATGGCGGGAGATCTGCAGTCAGGCAATCGCCGGTAAAAACTGAGATCCGGCCTTGTTCTGCAACTCGCAAAGGCATGATACGGTCTTTTTAGTCCGGGATCATAACATCTTGTAGCCGATTCACACCTTCCGCTAAAATAGAGGATAGGATCTTGATATATTTTTTATAATATGATAACTAATTAAAAGTATTGATTAATTATATAAGGCACATGTTTTAGCACCGGTGATGGTCAGATTTATTTGAAATAATGAATTCGATCATGATTTGAGGAAGGTACGAGGTTCCACTTGCCGAAATTGTCTCTCGCAAAGCTCGAACGCCACCTCTACGGCGCTGCCGACATCTTGCGCCAAAAAGGCATGGACGCTTCCACCTGCATTGAAATGAACCGGGCGCGAATGAATTACGATCCGGCCAATGGAAGGGCGACCAGCCGGTCGCCCCAACGAAACCGCCATTCAGTTCGGTTGCAGGGGTATGATTATTCGCAGGCAGGCGCCTATTTCATCACCTTTTGCACCCAGGATAGACAATGTTTGTTCGGGCACATCGTTGAGAGCGAAATGCGATTGAATGACGCCGGGAAAATAGTTGCGGATGAATGGATAAAAACCAGCGCAATACGCCATGAAATCGAATTGGACGCCTGGGTCGTCATGCCAAATCATTTCCACGGGATTGTAATCATTACGGGTGATGCGGTAGGGGCGCACGGCCGTGCGCCCCTACAGGGCCGTGCGCCCCAACGGCAGGATATACGCCAGGTAGGGGCGCACGGCCGTGCGCCCCAACAGGGCCGTGCGCCCCTACAGGGCCATCCGCCCCAACCACCGCCACCCGATGCACCCGATCGCATATTGCGGAGGCCGCCGAAATCCCTGGGATCGTTGGTGGCCGGATTCAAATCGGCCGTGACCAAACGGATCAATTCATTACGAAACACGCCGGGCGCGAAATTATGGCAGCGCAATTATTGGGAACACATCGTTCGCAATGAACCGGAATTGAACCGCATTCGCGAATATATCGGCAACAATCCTGCGAAATGGGAAATGGATAAATTATTTATTCCATCCGCCCCCCCGTAGGGGCGCACGGCCGTGCGCCCCAACAGGGCCGTGCGCCCCTACGGCAATATATACGCCAGGGGTATGGGCGCACAGCCGTGCGCCCCGACGAGGCCGTGCGCCCCAACGAGGCCGTGCGCCCGAACGAGGCCATCCGCCCCTACGGCATCACGGTGATCGCGCCCGGAGAGAGAAGCAGCCTCACCCGGTCTCCGACCGAGGGTGCCAGCGTGTTCTGCGGGAGATCAAAAAAGAGGGCCTGCGAGCCGGTGGTTATGACCTCCACATGATAGCTCCTTCCCTTGAACAGACAGTCATGCACAATTCCCTCGACCACGCTCGTGCCTGGGGGCACCGGTTCATTGTGCCGGCAGATCACGGCTGCGTCGGGCCTGATGAGAACGGTCACCTCATCGCCTTTTTTATGACCTTCTGTCAACACGTGCAGCAGGCCCTGGGATGTTGATATGGTCGAGCCTGTTTCCACGCGGCCCTGAACCAGGTTGACCAGGCCCAGAAAACGGGCCACATCCGCATTGGCGGGGTGCCGGTACAGGTTCTCCGGCGTGTCCATCTGCGCGATCTCTCCGCGGTCCATGACCGCGATCGTGTCCGCTATGGCGAAGGCCTCGGCCTGGTCATGGGTGACCACGATCGTGGCCATTCCGATGCGCCTGAGGATTCCGCGCAGGTCCAGAAGGAGCTTTTCCCTCAAACCCCGGTCGAGAGATCCCAGGGGCTCGTCCAGCAGCAGCAGGCGGGGGTAGGGCGCCAGGCTTCGGGCAAGAGCGACCCGCTGGCGCTCGCCGCCCGAGAGCTCGCTGACGTTCCTCCTGCTCAAGCCCTGCAATCCCACCAGCGAGAGCATCTCGCCGGTCCGCTCCGCTATCTCGCTGCGGGAGAGTCCGAGCATGTGCAGCCCGAATGCGATGTTGTCCGACACATCGAGATGAGGGAAGAGGGCATACTCCTGAAACATCATCCCGAAGCGCCTCAGGTGCGGCCGGGTATCGCGCAGGTCGCGCCCCTTGAACAGGACAGAGCCCTGTTCGGGAGGCTCGAGGCCTGCGATGACCCGAAGCAGGGTGGTCTTTCCGCTCCCCGATGGGCCCAGGATGCACAGAATCCGGGCCTCTTCCAGGGCCAGGCTCACCTCGCGGAGCACCGGCGTTCCGCCGAAGGATTTGGAGACGCCTTTGACCTGCAGAAACGCCATGTCAGAACTCCCCTCCAGGGCCGGTGCGCAGTTTTTCCAGAAACAGAAATCCCGCCGCCGTCACCAGCATGAGGATCGTGCTCATGGCCATGGCCTGGCCGTAGTTCATGGCCCCGGGCTGGCCGAGAAAACGGTAGATGGCAAGCGGTACGGTCGGGATCTCGGGCCTGGCGAGAAAGACCGTGGCCCCGAACTCGCCGATGCTCACGGTAAAGGCGAACACCGCGCCCACCGCAAGCGATCTCCTCACCATGGGCGCCACCACCTTCCACCACACCTTGCCCGGGGCCGCGCCCAGGAGCACGGCCGACTCCATGATGTGCGCAGGGATGCTCCTCAGGCCGGGAAGGATGCTTCTCACCACAAAGGGATAGGCCACGAGCGTGTGCGCAAGGGGCACGATAATCAGCGAGGCGCGCAGGTTCAGGGGCGGTTCGTCCAGCGCGACGATATAACCGAAACCCAGGGTGACCGCGGAGGTGGCGAGCGGGAGCATGAAGAGCGGGTCGAGCAGGGAAGTGGCGAGCCCGCGGTCGCGGCTCAGAAAGATCGCGACCGGCAGGCCGATGCACAGGGACAGCACCAGGGTGACCAGGGCGAACCACACCGAGTATCCGATGGCCAAGGCTGGCGGGATATAAAAAATCGACTGGCCGGCGTTTTGGAAGATGGCGCGGTAGTAGAGCAGCGAAACCCCCGAACCCGTGGACAGGGAACAGACCACGAGGGCCAGCAGGGGAGAGGCCAGAAACAGGAGCATGAGAAAAACCGTGCCCCAGACCACGACCCGGTCCCTGTTCGTGACGATGTCCCGCTGGGTCGTTTTGAGCGATTCCGGGGCGAAGGGCACCGAAGCGCTCCTCTGCAGCCGGGTGTAGACCCACATGAAGGCGAACATGAAGCAGATCTGCAGAAGCGAGAGGGCGGCGGCCATGGGCAGGTTGAACAGGTGCACGGCCTGGCGGTAGATGGCCACCTCGATGGTGGAGTACCGGGGGCCGCCCAGAATGAGGATCACGCCGAAGCTGCTGAAGCAGAAGATGAACACCAGGAGAGAGGCGGCCATGATCCCGGGGCGCAGGACCGGGAAGGTGACCTTCCAGAAAGCCTGCCAGGGCGAGGCCCCGAGCACCTGGGCCGCGTGCGACAAGCCGGGATGGATCCGGGACCAGAAGCCTCCCACGATCCTCAAGACCACGGTGAAGTTATAGAACACGTGGGCCATGAGTATGAAGGCGAGGCTCTGTTCGAGCCGGATGGGGGGCGAGGAGAATCCCCAGATGACCATGAGCCATTCGTTTGCCAGGCCCCTGTCGCCCAGAAGGGCGCTGAACGCGGCGGCCACCACCACGGACGGCAGCACGAAGGGTATGGTCGTGCACGACTGGATCAGGCTCTTGCCCGGGAAGCGGTAGCGGGCGAAGACATATGCCGCGGGCAGCGCCAGGACCACGGTCAGGACCGTGGAAAGAGCCGCCTGCCAGGTCGTGAACCAGAGAATCCTGAGCGAGGAGCCCGTTGAGAACAGGGCGGTGATGTTGCCGGGATCCCACTGCCCTCCGGGCGCAAGACTCAGGGAGAATATCTCGAAGAGGGGATAGAAGTAGAATACCCCCAAAAATGCCAGGGGAAGGGCGACCAGAAGGATGGCTGCGCGGTTTCCTGGCGGTCTCACTGGAGCACGGTCTCTGTCCAGGCCCGTATCCAGGCGTCGCGCCTTTCTGCGATGACCTCCGGATCAAGGATCACCGGCCTGCTCGCGAGCCGGGCGTGCTCGGTGAACACCTCGGGCAGGCGGGCGTTTTTGTTGGCCGGGAACATGAACATCTTTAAGGGGATCTCCTGCTGAAAGGGCGTATCGAGCAGGAAATCGATCACCCTGCGCGCCAGCTCGGGCTGCCTGGCCCCTTTGAGGATACCCGCGAACTCGATCTGCCGAAACGCCGTGCCGCTGCCGGTCATCGCCGCGGTGGGAGCCGATTCCGGCGGCTGCTCCGCAAAGTACACCTCCGCGGCGGGACTGGCCGCGTAGCTCACCACCAGGGGGCGACCGCCTTTGGACGCCGCGCTGAACTTGCCCCAGTATGCATCCTCCCACCCGTCGGTTACAAGGACGCGATTTTTCCTCAGGGCCTGCCAGAACTCCACGAAGCCGTCCTCCCCGCAGGTTCCCACCGTGGCCAGCAGAAAGGCCAGCCCGGGAGAAGAGGTGGCGGGATTTTCCACCACCAGGAGCCCCGAATATTCAGGACGGACGAGGTCGTCCAGGCTCTCGGGCACGGGGAGTCCCTCCTGGCTGAACCACGCCCGGTCGTAATTCACGCACACGTCGCCGTAATCCACGGGCACAAGGCGGTGGGTCTTGTCCAGCACCAGGGATTCATTGATGCAGGAGAGCAAAGGGGAGCTGTAGGGGACGAAGATATTCGCCCTGAGCGCCCTGCTCATGAAGGTGTTGTCCACCCCGTAGAAGACATCGGCCAGGGGATGCTCCTTCGACAGGATGGCCTGGTTGAGCGCGGCACCCGCATCGCCTGATTTCAGAAAACGCAGGCGGACGCCCTGCTCCTTCTCGAACCCGTCGAGCACCTCCTTGCCGATGCTGAAGCTGTCGTGCGTCATCACCGTGACGACCGGCACCTCCAAAGCGGCATCGTTCTTCGTGCAGCCGGCCAGGAAACATCCAGCGGCCAGAATGACGAACAGCAGCGCGACCCTATGTTCCATCATCCACCCCTCGTATTTCTATCAATGGCATGAATCTCAATGGCAAGCCTTCGACCCAATTCCACCGCACGCTTTCAGGGGAATGTGCCCCTCCTTCTCTGTCCTCCGTTCTTAAGAAGCGGACTATAGAAGGAGAATTCAAGAAAGCAAAACGAAAAAGGCCATCCCCCGATGGAGGACGGCCTTGCTTGCCCACGAGCCTTCATCCCTCCGCCGGCATTATCCGGTTCAGGTTCTACGGGCAGGCCCACAGCTCCGTACGTCCAGAGATCAAGGACCCCTCTCAGCCCGGTTTTTCCGAGCTCCCGTCAAGGCGTCAGCCATAAGCTTCTGCTAAAAAACCTTAGATCCCAAGCGCCTGCCCTGTCAAGAGGTTTCCCCGTGCCGTTTCCGGGAGCGATAGAGGCGGGCACGAGGAAAAGATGTACGAATTCCAATTGAATACAGGGGAGAAAAGTATGTATAATCCAGCAAAACATCTCTAGGAGGGCTACATCATGTCTGACAATCTTGCAAACCCGGCACCATTGGGACTCATGGGCTTCGGTATGACCACGGTTCTTCTGAACCTTCACAACGCCGGCATCTTCGAGCTCAATGCAGGCATCCTGGCCATGGGCATCTTTTACGGCGGCCTGGCGCAGGTCATTGCCGGCACCATGGAGTTCAAGAAGGCCAACACCTTCGGGACCACGGCGTTCACCTCGTACGGGCTGTTCTGGCTGAGCCTGGCCTTTCTCATCTACTTCAACGGCAAGTTCGGCATAGCCGGCAACTCGATGATGTTCATGGCGTGGTATTTTTTCATGTGGGGGCTCTTTACCTTCTTCATGTGGGTCGCCACCTGGAAGGGTGCCCGAGCACTGCAGGTTGTCTTTCTGACGCTGACCATCCTCTTCTGGATGCTCGCCGCACGCGATGCGTTCGACTGGACCGGCACCTGGGCCGTGCTCACCGGCTATGAGGGAATCTTCTGCGGGGCATCGGCCATTTATTTCGCCATGGCGCAGGTCATCAACGAGTACCACGGAAAGGTCGTCATGCCTGTGGGTTAGGAATCGGCGGCTCAAAGATGGTGATGCCCCCTTGAAAGCCCGGCCTGAGGGGGCATCTCACCGGAGAAAAAAATGCCGGAGGCGAGCGGCCCCCGGCATTTTATTTGTAGCCGGCCCGGCAAACCGGAGGTCAGTTGCCTGCAGCGTCCGGTGTTTCTGCGTCTGAAGCCTGCGCAGCGGGTGCCTCGTCAGCCGGTGTTTCTGCGTCTGAAGCCTGTGCAGCGGGTGCCTCGTCAGCCGTCGCCCCTGCATCGGAAGCAGCCGCATCCGCATCCCCGGCCTCATCGGCTTCAGGAAGCTCCTCCCCGACGGCGGGGGCGTCGGCGGTATCTTCAGGCTGATCCATCACTTCCACCGCCGGTTCCTCCACTGACGCCTCATCGGCCTTGCTGCAGGCGCTTAACGAAAGGCAGAGTGCCATGCAGGCGATGAGCGCCATGATGCCCATACCAGTGAAACTACTACATGTCCTTTTGATAACCTTTTTCATATGCCACCCTCTTTTAAAAGTTTTTTGGTCAGGTTCAGTCATTGTTGAGTATCACCTGATCTATGATGTGGATTACCCCGTTTCCGCACCTTATATCCGGCTTCACGATCCGCGCGCCCCGCACGTAGACGGCGCCGTTCTTCCGGACGAGGTTCAGAACCTCGTCGTTTAAGGCAGTGATGCTGGAGTCGTGCAACACCTCGGAGCACAGGACCAGATCGGGTGCCACGTGACAGGCGAGCAGGCCTTCCAGGGCATCGCGATTGTCCAGGCTAAACAGCATCTCGATCGATTCGGCTGGCAGGTTCAGAAAAGCCTCTTCGTTCGGAGCGAAGATCGTGAACGGGCCCCTTTCGCTGAGAATATCGCTGATCATGCATTGATGGACTGCCCAGGCGAACGTGCTCAACTCGCCTATACCATCGAGGGCTTCAACCAGATCCTTTGCCCCAAAATCATCAGCGCGGGGGCACGGGCTTAACGCGAACAGCGCACTGGCGGTCGCCATGCCGATAAGACAGCACCGAACGAGCCCGATTTGCCTTTTCATCTGAGTTTCTCTTCCCCCATGTTCGTACATTGGATTGCCCGGGGCGAAGAAGTGTCTTCCGGCCGTCGTTTTCCTGCTGCGAAAGGTCTGTGCCCCGGTGATGAGGACGATTCGATTCCCTAGCGGCTGAAGATGAACTGGTCTCTCCTGTTCTTGGACCAGGCCTCTTCCGTCTTGCCGGGGTCTTCGGGCTTTTCCTCCCCGTAACTGATGGTGCCGATCCTGGCTGCATCGATTCCCATGGTTACGAGAAAATCCCTGGCCGCACAGGCCCGGCGCTCGCCCAGAGCGAGATTGTACTCGCTGGTCCCCCGTTCGTCGCAGTGGCCCTCGATATCGAGCCGCAGCTCGCCATGCTCCTTCAGATAGGCGGCGATTTCGGTGAGGATCTGCCGCCCATCAGGGCTCAGATCGTGCCTGTCGAACTCGAAGTAGATTTTTCTGGAGTCAAAAGGCGTCACCACGGTTCCAGACGGCGCCTGTGCTTCGCCGGCGGGCATGTTCATCGTCTCCTGTCCAACAGATCCATCCAAAGCACCGGTTTCATCCGCGACGCCCATCATTTTTCTCGTGCACCCAGCCGAGAAAATCAGCAGCACCAGTGCGAACCATACCATTCCCCTTGTCACGATCTCCCTCATACGCTCCATCCCCCTGTTTTATCTAATTAATTAATTTTCACGTGAGACCTATTTTATTCATAATCTACAGCAAAACACAAAGAGGGATTTTCATCGTTCCAGTCAGCTTTCGCCCGTGCTGGGATATGCTGATGAGGTTCATGGATCTAGCGCATGCTTTCTCATTCTTTGATTATCTTTCTGCATATTTCGAAATCAAGGGGAGGGGAATATGTTTTCTGCCGCCCGATAACTCCCTAATTTTCTATCTCGTTGCCGGTATGCTGGTTTTCTCGCGGCAGGCATCCACAAGGGTTGTTGGGTGCGACTGTTCCGGATATACCGGAATTATCCGTGATGAGAGGCATTTCATGGGAGGTATGCCACGGTCTGACGGGGCCGGCGGAGATCAACCGGAGCCAAGCATCTCCACAAAGGCCCTGAAGAGCCGGCTGTCGAAAGACCCCGCCATGTCCTGCTGCATGACGGTCAGCGCTTCGAACGGTGTCAGGGGACCGCTCGACGGCGTCGAGGAGGTGAGAGTCTCGAAGGTGTCGGCTATTGCGCAGATCCTTGCATACAGGGGAATATCCTCACGGGTTTTCCCGAAGGGATATCCCTTGCCGTTGCACCATTCATGGTGGAACAGCACAACGGATGCCGCCTGGCTGGTGAGATAGTTTGCATTCATGAGCCTGTCGTGCCCCCATACGGGGTGCTTCATGACGACCTGATGCTCCATGTCGTTCAAGGGCTCTCGCTTCTCCAGGATCTTGCGGGGCACCCTGGTCAAACCGATGTCATGGAGAAACAGGGCTGTGCTCAGGGCTTGAAGGTTGTGGTCTCCGCTCCTGTCGCCGAAGAGCTGTACGGCCAGGGAGGTGCCGTATATCCCCACCTTCACCGAGTGGTGATAGGTGAAATGGTCGTGACCCGTAACCTTGACGAGCTCGCTCATGACCCGCTTGTCCGAAAGAATGAGCTTGACCACGAATTCCGAAGTCTTCTCGATATCTTTGAGGGTCTTGTGGTTGAGCCCCTGGAAAACCTGCCTGATGGATTTCATGGAGCTCGCATAGATGATATTCGCCTTTACCTCGGGCTCCAGGTGCGAATCGGTGAGAAGGTCGGTGAGAAGCGATTTCAGGAACGCCTCTGCGCTTTCGTTGTCCGACGAGCGGATGTAGAGGGTAGCCTTGCTCCTGGAAAAGATCCGGCAGTGCTCTCGGGTGATCAGCGCGCCCCTGGCGGCAAAGAGCCGGTAGTCGTTCCTGATCTTCACGTAGAGGTCCACCGGGCAGTTTCGCCCCTCGCGGACAATGGGATAGGGCATTTCCTTGTAGAGCATCAGGTGCGCTCGTCCATTTCCGCCTCAGAGGGATGTAGGCGACCCCGCACCATTCCTGGATCGTTATGGATTTCTCTTGAACTCATTCCCGGGAGCATACACCCCTTTTATCGTTAGGTGCCAGAAAATCATGACACCTTAGACCCTTGCCGGTCACGGCGAAGAGCCCTGCTGCGTACCGGCGCCACTGGCCGGATACAGGGGCCAGGGCGCGGGATAGCGGGCCTCTATGACCAGGCGCTCTTTCCTCACCGGGTGAAGAAACTCCATTCTTAGGTGGTGCAGCGCGATCCCCCCGGCGGCGTACTCTTCAACGCTTCCATAAAGGCGGTCTCCCACGATCGGGCACCCCGAGGCCGCGAGTTGCGCCCTGATCTGGTGGTACCTGCCCGTTTCCAGAGTGATCTCCGTAAGGGTGAGCTTTCCCGAGCGGACGAGGACCCGGTATTCGAGCACAGCTCTTTTTGCGCCGGGGTGAGAGCCGTCTGCGGGAACGGACTTGAGCCGCGAGTGCCTGAGGAAATGCTCGAGGGTTCCCCGATCGCAAGGGAGGTCCCCGGTGATTACGGCATGGTATATTCTCGTTATCTCCTGCCTGCGCATCAGCTCGTTCATCCGGCTCAGGGATTTGCCCGTGAGCGAAAAGAGAGCGATGCCGCTCGCCACCCTGTCGAGCCGGTGCACCGCATGGAGGAACACATTGCCGGGCTTGTGCCGGGTTTCCCTGATCATTGTCCTGGCGCGGTCTTCCAGGCTGTCACAAGAACCGCCGGCAGGCTGGGTCATGAGACCGAACGGCTTGTTGAGGGCAAGGAGGTGGTTGTCCTCGTAGAGCACCTCCGGGCAGGGCGACGCAGCCGGGGGATTCACCGGCCGCTCTCCCGGCACGGTCCGGGAAACCACCGTGCATAGGTGCCGCTGGGCACGGGGAGAACCTCGGGCGAGCCGGTCAGCAGCATTTCACCCTCTTCGATGCAGGAATCCCGGAAAGACCTGCTCACCACCCTCAAGAAATTGGCCAGGGCCACGGGGGTGAGGGAAGGGGTGTGCGACGAGAGGAGGAGAAAGCAGGGGTTGTCCGACGTGAGTGCCCAGCACTTATCCAGGGTGGAGGCGAGCTCGCGCTCGATCTTGTAGATCTCGCTGCGCCTTCCGTGACCGAAGGTCGGAGGGTCCAGAACGATGGCATCGTAGTGTTTGCCCCGCCTGATCTCGCGGTCGAGGAATTTGTTCACATCCTCCACGACCCACTGGATGGGAGCCTGGTCGAGGCCGTTGAGCGAGGCGTTCTCCCGCGCCCACTTTACCATGCCCCTGGATGCATCCACGTGGCAGACCCGCGCCCCTGACCTGGCAGCGGCCATGGTGGCCCCGCCCGAATAGGCGAAGAGGTTGAGCACGGACACCGGCTGGGTGCGCTCCTCAGCATGGGCCTTTTCCACCATGGCGGTGATCCAGCCCCAGAGCTCCCGCTGCTCGGGAAAGATGCCCAGGTGGCCGAAATCCGTGGTGGAGAGCCTGAAGAGCATGCCGCAGACCGTGATCGCCCACTCCTCGGGCAGGGGTCTCTTCAGGCGCCACTGGTTCCCCCTGGTCCGGTCGAAGAAAGCGTCGGCCTCATCCCACCGGGACGCGTCTTCCTGCGGCCGCCAGATGGCCTGAGCGCTGGGCCGGACGAGCCGGTATGGCCCGAACCGCTCATACTTCCTTCCGCCCCCGCTGTCCAGGAGCTCGTAATCTTCACCCCGGCAGGGTTTTTCGCCCGGCTTCTTCCCGCGGGGCGGTCGCGGCACGGGTTTTCCGGCGGAGACCTCTCGTTTTTTCATTCTCTGTCTGTCCTTACGCGTTTTCCCGGGAAACGACAGCGGTCGCTCCATCGAAAACCAGACCATACTCCAAAGAAGCCTCTGACCGCAATGGAAGATAAAGGTGAAAATTCATACTATATGTTCATATAATACACGGCCGGGGGATTTCATGCAGACTGACGGCAGGCACACCACGCATTATTCACCGTGTCCGGGATTTTAAAGGCCTGTCGCTTTTTCTCTGCCGTACGCGTAAAACATCCACTCATGTATTTTCTTCACTCCCCTTTCAATTTATTGACTTCGGCAGGCCAACCTGGTAAACTGAATGGCAATTCATGACATTGAAGTTGACTTAAATAACCCATATACGGAGGAGGTAGTAATGGTCAGGAAAATCAAAAAGGCCGCGGTTATCGGGTCTGGTATCATGGGGGGAGGCATAGCCGCCCTCATGGCAGGCGCGGGTGTCGACGTGCTCCTGTTGGACATCGTGCCCTTCGACCTGAAAGATGAGGAGAAAAAGGATCCCAAAGCCAGAAACCGGATCGTCACGGCCGGTCTGGAAGCGGCCATGAAGGCAAAGCCGCCCCTGTTCTTCTCAAAGGCGGACGCCGCCCGCATCACAACCGGCAACCTGGAAGACGATTTCGAAAAGCTCAAAGAGTGCGACTGGATCGTGGAGGTCGTGGTGGAGAACCTGAAGATCAAGCAGGATCTCTTCGCGCGCATCGACGGCATCCGCTCGCCGAACACCATCGTTTCTTCCAACACCTCGGGCATCCCGCTCAAGGCCATGTCCGAGAAATGCGGCAAAGCGTTCAAGGAGCATTTCCTCGGCACCCACTTCTTCAACCCGGTGCGCTACATGCACCTGCTTGAGATCATCCCGGGCGAGTTTACGAAGCAGGAGGTTTTGGACTTCGTGGCAGATTTCGGCGAGCGGATGCTGGGCAAGGGTATCGTATGGGCCAAGGACACGCCGAACTTCATCGGAAACCGGATCGGCATCCACGGCATCGGCAAGACCATGCAGGTCATGCTCGAGGAAGGGCTCACCATCCCCGAGGTCGACGAGCTGTTCGGACCGCCCATGGGCCGTCCCAAGACCGCCATCTTCAAGACCTCCGACCTGGTCGGTCTGGACACCATGACCCACGTGTCGCAGAACACCTATGACATGTGCCCCAACGACGAAGAGCGCGAGGTGTTCCAGGTTCCCGCCTTCGTGAAGGCCATGGTCGAGAAGAAGCTGCTCGGCAACAAGACAAAGGCAGGCTTCTACAAGACCGAGATCACGCCTGAGTGGAAGAAGGTCCGCAAGGTCATCGACCCCAAGACCGGTGAATACGTGGAGTACGGCAAGGCCAGCTTCGACAGCCTGGTGGCGTCAAAGAAGGCCGCGGCCCTGCCCGAGAAGATGAAGACCCTGCTCTACGGCGACGACAAGGCCGCCAAGTTCGCCTGGAAGGTCGCTGCGGGCGGATTCATCTATGCGGCAAACCGCATCCCCGAGATCTCCGACACGGTCGTCGAGATCGACAACGCCATGAAGTGGGGCTACAACTTCGCCATGGGCCCCTTCGAGAGCTGGGACGCCATCGGGGTGAAGGAGTCGGTCGAGAAGATGAAAAAAGACGGGATGAAGATCCCGGAGAACGTCAAAAAGATGCTCGCATCCGGCGCCACCTCCTTCTACAAGATCGAGAAGGGCAAGAAGTTCTACTTCGACTTTGCCTCCAGTTCATACAAAGAGGTCAAGGTCAGCGCAAAGGCCCTGAACCTCGACACCTTCAAGGCAGAGAACAAGGTCGTGCTGACCGCGCCTTCCTGCTCGCTCATCGACATCGGCGACGGCGTGTTCTGCCTCGAGTTCCATTCCAAGATGAACGCCATCAACAAGGAGATGGTGGAGTTCATGCAGAAGGCCGGCGACTACGTCGACAAGAACGGCGTGGGCATGGTCATCGGCAACCAGGCGGGCGGCATGCCCCCGGCGTTCTCCGCGGGCGGAGACCTCGCCTACATGCTGGGCCTCGCCAGGGCGGACAACTTTAGCGAGATCGACTCCTTCATCAGGCTGGTCCACCAGGGCATCATGGGCACCCGCTACAGCAGGTACCCGGTGGTTGCGGCCCCCTTCGGCCTCACCTTGGGCGGCGGATGCGAGGTGTGCCTCGCGTCCGACAAGATCGTCGCCAACAGCGACCTCTTCATGGGTCTGGTCGAGATCGGCGCAGGCCTCGTGCCCGGCGGCTGCGGCATGATCAACCTCTGGCGGCGCTTCGTCGAGGCCAAGCCCGAGGCGGCGAAGATCACCGACCTGGCTGCATTCTTCCTGCCCGCATTCATGAGCGTCGCGCAGGCCAAGGTTTCCAACTCGGCGGCAGACGCGCGCAGGAACGGCTTCCTGAGAGCCACCGACCGCATCGTCATGAACAAGGACAACCTCATCGGCGAGGCCAAGAAAGAGGTCCTCAAGATGGTTGATGACGGGTATGCACCGCCTCTGAAGACCAAGATTCCGGTCCTTGGCCGCGAGGCAGTCGGCATGGTCTGGGCCGAGATGCTCAACATGAGAGGCGGCGGATACATTCCGCCTCACATGGAGTTCATCGCGAAGAAGATCGCGGTCTGCATGTCCGGCGGCGATGTTCCTTCCGGCACCGCAGTGAGCGAAGAGCACCTCATGAAGCTCGAGCGCGAGGCCTTTGTGGACCTGTGGAAGACGGAGAACACCCAGAAGATGGCCGAGAACATCATGAAGACCGGCAAACCGTTGTTGCTGTAAGATGAATTGTAGAGAACAGGAGGATTACCAATGAGAGAAGCGTATATCGTTACTTCGGTGAGGACCCCCGGATGCAGGAGGGGAAAAGGAGCCTTTGCATTCACCCGGCCTGAAGACCTCTTGAAGAGCGCTCTGAACGGTCTGATGGAGAGAACGCCCGGCGTCGAGAAAAAAGACGTTGAAGATATCCTGGTGGGATGCGCATTTCCCGAGGCGGAGCAGGGCCTGAACATCGGCCGTGTCATCGCCCAGATCGCCGAGTTCCCGGACAGCACCTGCGGCGCGACCGTCAACCGCTTCTGCGCCTCGGGCCTGGAGGCAATCTCGCTGCAGGCCATGAGGATCATGGCGGGCTACTGCGACGTGGCCATCGGCGCAGGCCTGGAGTCGATGTCAATCGTTCCCATGGGCGGGAACCTTCCCCGGCCCCATCCGGAGCAGGCGTTGAAGAGCCCTGACGTCTACATCTCCATGGGCATGACCGCGGAAAACGTGGCCACCCGCTACAAGATCACCCGCGAGATGCAGGATGAGTGGGGATTCCATTCGCAGACCAAGGCCGCTCAAGCACAGAAGGAAGGCAGGTTCAAGGAGATCGTTCCCACCGAGGCCGTGCGGTTCAAGGAGAAGGACGGCATTACGATAAAGGAGACCTTCATCCAGGACTTCGACGACGGTGTGCGGCCAACCACCTTGGAAGGTCTCGCCAAGCTGAGACCCGCCTTCGCGGCAATGGGATCGGTCACGGCCGGAAACTCCTCCCAGACCACGGATGGCGCTGCCTGCTCGCTGGTCATGAGCGGCGATGCCGTCAAGAAGTTCGGCGTGAAGCCCCTTGCCAAGCTCGTGGTCTACACCACGGCAGGCTGCCGGGCCGATGAGATGGGCGTGGGCCCTGCCTACGCTATCCCCAAGGCCCTGAAGATGGCCGGCCTGAAGGTCGAGGACATCGGCCTGTGGGAGGTCAACGAGGCGTTCGCTTCACAGTGCATCTACTCGTTCCAGCAGCTCGGCCTCTATGACAAGAAGGAGCTGTGGCTGTCCGACAGCGACAAGCGGATCATCAACGTCAACGGCGGCGCCATCGCGCTGGGCCATCCGCTCGGATGCACGGGCGCCAAGCTCTGCGCCCAGCTCACGAACGGAATGAGAGCACGCGGCGCCAAATACGGCGTCGAGTCCATGTGCATCGGCGGCGGCATGGGCGCTGCAGCGGTGTTCGAGCTCTGCGACTGATCGGGCCGATTGTCCGGAATCAAATGAAAAGGGGCTGCCTTGTGAAAGGCAGCCCCTTCTTTTTATCATGATTCTTCCTGTGCAAGGCCTTTACGAAGCTTTTACACTCAACCCAAGGCCAGGCATGATATACTTCATTTCGTGGATTACCGGCCTCAGGAGGATGGGGGGTAACACAGGTGGTGCTGCATCGCGAAAAATATGGGTTTCCCCCGCCTCTTCGTCCTCGGAAACGAGCTGTACGCTGCCCCGGGCTGAGCGAGGACGTGCCGGAATTATACTGTTTGAAGGATGCGTATGAATACACCGTCTCTTTCCGGAAAGCTCCGTGCTGCACACGGGAGGATTCTCTCGCTCATGCCCCCGGTCTTCATCGGCAGCCTGTCGTTTCTGCTCTTTGTCGTGAACACCCTGTTCTGGGGGGCCTTTCTCTTTCCCCTGGCGGCGTGCAAGGTTCTCATTCCGGTCCGTGCCTGGCGCGACTGGTGCAACGCCGTTCTGAACGCCATCGCGACCTGCTGGATCGCCTGCAACAATGCAAATATCGCCGTGACCAAGAGAATCGGGTGGGATGTGCGCGGCATCGAGGACCTGGACGCAAAAGGGTGGTACCTGGTGGTTTCCAACCATCAGTCGTGGGTCGATATCCTGATCCTCCAGAAGGTCTTTCACCGGAAGATCCCCATGCTCAAGTTCTTTCTCAAGAAGGAGCTCATCTGGGTCCCCATCATGGGGCTCGCCTGGTGGGCCCTGGAATTTCCCTTCATGAAGCGCTATTCCAAGGAGTATCTCAGGAAGAACCCCCATATGCAGGGAAAGGATCTCGAGATCACGAAAAAGGCATGCGAGCGCTTCAGCAGGATGCCGATCGCGGTCATGAACTTCGTCGAGGGGACCCGTTTCACCCCGGCAAAGCACAAGGCCCAGGGTTCGCCCTTCACCCATCTGCTCAAGCCCAAGGCGGGCGGCATATCCTTCGTCCTCTCAGCCATGGGAGAGCACCTCAGCCATATCATCAACACGACGATCATCTATCCGGAGGGCGCGCAGACCTTCTGGCAGTTTCTCTGCAGCAGGGAGGTCGAAGTGGCTGTCAGGGCAGAGATGATCCCCATCGCCCCGGACCTTCTGGGCGACTACAGCAAGGATCCCCGGTACCAGGAGCACTTTCAGGAATGGCTGAACAGGATCTGGGGAGACAAAGACCGCGCGATCAGCGATTTCTTCAGGATCAGGGGCGCGGCGGCCTGATCGCGTCCCTGGGGCCGGTGATGCATGCGGGCACCGGTCCCGGCACGGGGAACGGCGTGATTCTCCATGATTCCGTGATTATCTGCTGATCCATTCAGCGGGGAAGACAAGCAGCCCGGCTTATCCTCGAGGATTTCCTCTCTTGCGGACTCTCCTGTCATCAACAGGGCCCAGGGCAGGTACAAAGGAAAATCGTTGACGCGTATGGGCATGGGCTGTTACATCTCTTGGCCACTGGATACCATGCACTTTGCAAGAAGGGCGGAATGACCCCAGACAGAAAATCCTCATCATGTAACCCAAGTCGTTTCGCACGGCTTCTCACGGCTTTTTCATCGCCTAAGACCGCGGTAATTCTCCTGACCGCTACGGTGGTCGCCTCGGCAGTGGGGACCATTGTGCCGCAGAACACACAAGGTACGGCCCTTATGACGCGATCGATCCGCGACGAGATTCTCCTCGCGCTCGATCTTCACGATGTCTTCCATTCCTGGTGGTTTTTTCTTCTCGGCGTGCTCGTGTGCGTGAGCCTCGTCCTCTGCACCTGGCGCAGAATCCGTTCGCGGATTACGGTCCCGAAAAGGGCAGGTCTGCTGTTTCGCAGGGGAGACCTCCCCCGGTTGGGGAGCCTGCTTCTCCATCTCGGGGCCGCAATCGTCATCGCAGGCTTTGTCTACGGCCAGTTCCAGGGAATCGACGCCTATGTCGAGATCCCTGAAGGCGAGACCGTTTCGCTCGCTCCGATCATCCCCGGCCATCAGCTCGACCAGGACCTTTCGATCCGTTGCGAGGACTTCTCCGTGGAATACTACGACTCGGGCATACCCAGAGAATTCCGATCAGAGCTCGCGTTCATCAGCTCAGGTGCGGTGCTCAAGAGGGAAACCCTGCTCGTCAACCACCCGGTTTCTTTCCAGGGGATCCGCTATTATCAGGCGCATTACAAGAGCTTGCCGCGTGCGGTCCTGAGTGTCGACGATTCCGGACAGCCCCGCACCTTCACCGCTCGTCCCGGTGATGTCTACACGCTGGGCGCAGAGACCTTCTTTCGTGTGACCAGGGTCGAGGAGAACTTCATGGACATGGGTCCTGCCATGAAGATCGACTTCTTCTCGCCGGCGCAAAGCGGGTATGTCTGGGTTCTGTCAGGAATCGAAAAGGTCGGTCAGCTCTTTCCCGACCTCTTGGCAAAGGCCCCCCAGTTCGACCCGGCCCGCTTCGAAGGGTATGTGTTCAGTCTCGAGCGGATGGAGCCGCTGTACGTGACCGGGATTTCCATCAGTCACGATCCCGGCCTGCCCGTGGTGGTCATGGGCATGCTGCTCTTTGTATCGGGGCTTTTTGTCGTGTATCTCCTTCCGGGGTCGCAAAGACGTGCCCTGAAAAAAGATCGGATTCAAGCGGGTGAACCATGAATGTAACCATCCTCAACTGCGTTCCCTTTCTTTATCTCGCTGCGTTCGCGTTCTCGGTCATACGCTCCGTCACCGGCGCCGACATACCCGGCCGGATCAGAGACACCCTCTGGATAGGAGGGTTCGTCGCCCACAGCACAGGGATGGCCCTCAGGTGGGCGGAATCATACGCGCTCGGCATCGGGCACGCGCCCTTGTCGAACTTCTATGAATCGCTCGTTTTTTTCTCCTGGGCCGTCATTTTCCTATACCTGGTTCTCGGTTTCTCCCGGAAGAACGAAGAACTGGGGACCCTGACTATCCTGATCGCATTCGTGCTCATCGCGTATGCCTCGTTTTCTCCGCACATCGACTCCCGGATCCAGCCGCTCATTCCGGCCCTGAAGAGCAACTGGCTCATCAGCCATGTGGTCACCTGCTTTTTGGGCTACGGTGCGTTCGTGGTGGCTTCCGCCCTGGCCGCATTCGTTCTCTTTGGCAAGAAGAGCGCGAGAGGCGGCGAGAAGGCCTCTGACGAGCGCATCTATCAGTGCATCGTGATCGGCTTTCTCTTTTTCACCATCGGCATCACCACAGGATCGGTGTGGGCTCATTATGCCTGGGGCAGATACTGGGGGTGGGACCCGAAAGAGACCTGGGCCTTGATCACCTGGCTCATCTACGCGGCCATTCTGCATATCCGCCTGATCCGAAGAGACGAGCGGCGCATCGCTGTCATGACGCTCGTCGGTCTTGCAAGCAGCCTGTTTACCTTTCTCGGGGTGAACTATCTCTCCGGGCTCCACAGCTACTTCTAGGCATTTGAGGGGGTCCGGCGGCTCCATCCGGAAAAAAGAAAGGCCATTGACGTGGAGGGACGGCCTTGTTAACTTTCTAAGCGATACACGATCGATGTTTTCTGGGAAACGCAACCGTTAAACGACTGGGTATCAGGGAACGGGGCATTCATGGCACATCATCGGGGTGATTCACTCACCGGGCGTGAGAAGATTGTTGGAAACAGCCCGAAGCTCAGAGAAGTTCTTGATAAAGTGAAGAAGGTTGCGCGATCGAACGCGAACATCCTCATCTTGGGAGAGAGTGGGACCGGCAAGGAGTTGATCGCTCATACCATCCATGAGAACAGTCTCCGGGCGGGCGGACCCTTTATCCCGGTGGACTGTGCCTCGCTCCCGGAGAACCTCCTCGAAAGCGAGTTGTTCGGGTACGAGCGGGGCGCCTATACCGGCGCCCTGTCGACCAAGCCGGGCATCGTCGAGTATGCCCACGGCGGGACGATTCTCCTGGACGAGATAGCGGAGGTGAGCCTGTCCCTTCAGGCCAAGTTCCTGAGGGTGTTGCAGGAGAGGCATTTCAGGAGGGTAGGCGGGAGAAAGCTGATCGAGGTCGACTGCAGGGTGATCTCGGCCACGAACAAAAACCTCGTCCAGGCAGTGAAAGATGGCGATTTCCGGGAAGATCTCTACTATCGTCTCAATGTGATCTGTATCAATCTGCCCCCGCTGCGTGATATGACGGAGGACATCCCCTTGTTGAGCAACCATTACCTCCATTATTTCAATGAGATGAATCATAAGAGCGTAAGAGGCATCTCTCCGCAGGCCGCAGACCTTCTGGAGAGATATCAATGGCCGGGCAATGTACGGGAGGTGCAGAATGTAATAGAACGGGCAGTCGCCCTGTGCAGCGGGGATGTCATCATGCCCGGAGAGCTCCCGGACTATATCAGGGAAAACGAAGACCCGTCCGGCATTGCCCTGGATCTTCCCTTTGAGGATGCAAAAAAAGAATGGATCGATGTCTTCGAAAAGAAGTATCTGCGCCTCATGTTGCAGAAGACCGGTGGGAATATCTCCCGGGCAGCAAGGATGGCCGGCGTGAACAGGAAGACGATCCACCGCTTGATAGAAAAGCATGGTCTGAATCAGGACGAAACCGTCCCTGACGATTGATGACCTCTGCGCCCGCCATGACCCAGGTGGGACATGGATAGGGCAGTGTGCCATTGTCTTAGATTACGTACAATCCTACATATATCAAGACATTAACCGCAAGAACTCTTTTTACGTTCAGCAGAAACTGGGGCATCGATGTCCCAGTTTCTCCTCCGGCCGCGCGATCAATCCACCGCTTTGATCCGATTCAGCAACAATAACGTTATCTTAAGGGTAGGCATTGTGTTTGCTTATAGGGAGACAAGGAACAATCATGACCCAAGAGAACCTTCTAAGGACGTATTGATGTGAAGAACAAGGGGCAAGTCGTAATAAAATCTGCAGATAGTGATGTCCTCGATCTCGTGGGTACGGTCATCGTGGAAGCAGGCTATGCCTGCAAGATCGTGAGTGAGTGCCGCGATTTTATCTCGGAGCTCTTCGGGAGAGACACGGGAATGGGAATTGTCGACCTGGATACGGCGGCAGACCATTGTATCCAGGAGCTCGCGGATGCCCATCGAGCCCGACCCGCCTTGCCGCTCGTTGCGATATCCTCGGACCGGTCCCTGGTTCTCGGCAGGAAGCTCTACGGCCTGAAGATCTTCTACAACCTCCTGAAACCCATCAGCAGGCAGGAACTTCGGGAGGTTATCCACGCCGGTTTTGGAAAAGAAGACGAGACCGGGTGGAGGTACAGGACAAAGATCAGGGACGTGCAGTGGTACCGTGAGAATATCCCCTGCATGGATGTGTGCCCGGTCCACACGGACTCGGGCAGATACGTGCAGTTGATAGCCGAAGGCAAATTCAGAGAGGCCTACCTCGTGTCCAGGTCGCCCAACCCCCTGGCGTCCACGTGCGGGAAGATATGTGCCGCATTCTGCGAGGATGCCTGCCGCAGATCGAAACTCGATTGCGCGGTGACCATACGTGCCCTGAAGAGGTTCGTCACCGCTCAGTACGGTCCCGAATCGCTCAGCCCGGAGACGTTTCGGGACCTTTTTAACGTACAGGACCCGGGGAACCAGCATCCGTGGAACATCCCGTCGCTCAGAAACGCGAAGGTCGGCAACGCAAAACAGGTTGCAGTGGTCGGCGGCGGACCTGCAGGCCTTGCCTGCGCGCACGACCTCACCCTCATGGGATTCAAGGTGACGATCTTTGAGGCATCGGACAGTTGCGGCGGGGCCATGCAGCTCTGCATACCCGAATATCGCCTGCCGCGGGATCTTCTCAACAAAGAGATCGAATCAATCATCGATATGGGAATCGAGCTGAAATTGAACACCCCCATCTCCAGCACCTTTGGGATACAGGCCTTGCGCAAGGCCGGGTTCGAAGCGATTTTTCTCGCGACCGGCGCACTGCGCGGCACGTTGCTTGACATCCCGGGTTCGGATCTGAAAGGCGTGTACAGCGCGATCGACTATCTCCTCAACCTCAAGAAAAAGCAACCCATGATTACCGGGAAAAAGGTCATCATTGTGGGTGGTGGGAAGGTCGCGCTGGATATCGCCCGCACGGCGTGGAGGCTGATCACCGATGAATCACTGCTCGAAGAACCCGACTGGGAGGTGCTGGATGCCGCCCGGGCAGCGCTGCAAGCCGGGGCAAGGCCTCTGATAGCCTACCCCGAGTCTGTCGCAGAGATGGCCGCGGCCCAGACCATCCAGGGACAAGAAGAGATCTCCGAACTCAAGAAAGAGGGCATCGAGATGCTTGATCACCGCCTGCCCAAGCGATTCATCGGCAGAGACGGCCGCGTGTGCGGCGTCGTCTTCGACAAGGTGAGCAAGTGCATCATGGATGATGGCCGATTCGACCCCCAGATAATCCCGGACAGCGAGGAAACCTTTGAAGCAGACTCGGTCATCATGGCCGTGGGACAGGTGCCCGACACCTCGTACCTGACGCCCGAGGACGGACTCGCAACCAACTCCCGGGGGTTTATCAAGGTCAATCCGCAGACCATGTCCAGCACTCTGTCCGGTGTTTTTGCCGGAGGCGATGCGGCCTTCGGGTCCCGGTCGGTGATCGAGGCCGTGAGCAACGGTAAGGCCGCGGCGCTGGCAATCGCCGAGTATCTCAACGGCGCACCGCTCAGGAAAAAAACCTGCATCGAATTCCAGGAGATACCCGCCAGGGAATACTTCATGGCGGCAGGATACGAAAAGATCAGGAGAATGCCTGCGCCGACCATCCCGCTGGAAAAACGGGTCGGCATCGAAGAGATCGAGCTGGATTTCACCCGGGAGCAGGCCCGGGAGCAGGCCAAGCGATGCCTGAAATGCCACATCGAGACCATTTACGATTCCGCGAAGTGCGTGCTGTGCGGGCGGTGCGTTGATATCTGCCCGCAGAGCTGCCTGAAGCTCGTACCCTTCCGGGATGTGCATGTGGAAGGGGAAGACAAGGAGGACCTGGCCGGGAGGTTGGGTTACGCTGAAGAAAATACGCTCTGCGCAATGATCAAGGACGACGAGAAATGCATACGCTGCGGCTTGTGTGCATTGCGTTGTCCCACCGGGGCCATGACCACGGAAAGATTTTCCTTTGTGGAAAAATACCAGGAAGCATCTGCAATCGAATAGGAGCCACAAATGACGGAAGAAAAGACAAAGGGTGTATCGAGACGAAGACTTTTCAAGTGGGTGGGAGGTGCGTCCCTCATTGCCATAGGAGGCCAGGCATTTTTCTTTCTCAGATCCTGTATTCCCAATGTTCTCTACGAGCCAATGAAGCGTATCAAGATCGGGTTGCCCAACATCTTTCCCCAGGGGCACAAGTTCCTGAGCGCCTTTAGGATCTTTGTGTTCAAGGAGGAAAAGGACATGCATACGATATCGTGCGTGTGCACCCATCTGGGATGCAACGTGCAGATCTCCGAGTTCAGCCAGCCAAGAAAGGTGAAACACGGGGACGTGGAGGTCGAGGAAACCTTCGAGTTCGTCTGCCCCTGCCACGGATCGAGGTTCCGGGCAGACGGCACCCATTATACCGGGCCGGCTCCCACTCCCCTCCCGCACTATAAGATGGAAATCGCGCAGGATGACGGACAGGTGGTCGTGGACAAGGGCGAGGAAGTCGACAAGAACGCCAGGCTCAAGGTCGAGGCCTAGCCGGTGCCTCTTTCTCCTCTATACGAACAGCACACTATGAAGAGGCCAGGGACAGAGATGAAAAGCGGCATTGCAAATCGATTGTTGTGGTCATGGAGACCCGAGAGCCCGCGTGAAGCCAACGATGCGATCGTCAAGAACATGTGGCTGCACTGGTTCCCCTCCAAGGTAGCGAAGAGGAGCATTTCGTTCTCATACTCATTCTGGCTGGGGACGATTAGCGCGGTACTCTTTGTCATACTCTCCATCACCGGCCTCATTCTGATGTTCCACTATACCCCGTCCATGGAGCGGGCTTATACCAGCATGAAGGACATCGATTTCGTCACCTCGTACGGATGGTTTCTGCGCGGGGTGCATCGGGTAGCGGCGCAACTGATGGTCGTCAGCGTGTTCCTGCACATGATGAGGGTGTTCTACACCGGGGCATACAAGAAATCCCCCGGCTGCATGGGAAACCGTCCCAGTAACTGGATAGTCGGGATTCTCCTCCTCATGCTCACCCTGGCGCTCTCCTATACCGGGTATCTCCTTCCCATGGATCAGCTGGCCTACTGGGCCATGATCATTGGTGCGAACGTGGCCGCATCGGTGCCGTTCGTAGGAGAGCAGATAAAGATGGCGCTCATCGGAGGAACGATCATCGATCAGAACGCCCTGCTGAGATTTTATGTCCTCCACTGTTTTCTGCTTCCGATCTTCATGTTTCTACTGATGGCCTATCACATGTGGCGGATCAGAAAGGACGGCGGGCTCGCCTGCGTGGACCAGATCTCGCTGCGGCACGGGAATGGGGTTGCCTCACCGGTATCCACCAAGACATACTCGTTACTGGGAATCACCAGCGGGATGGACATCAGGGCGCAAACCCTGTCCCAGATAGAGGAGAAAGATCTGATACCGAGCTCTCCGAATCTCGTGAGGAGAATCTGGCTAGTCAGTCTCGGCACGATGGTGATTACCATTCTGCTGGCCATATACATACAGTTTCCGCTTGAGGCACCGGCCGATCCGACCATGGCACCGAACCCAGCAAAGGCTCCCTGGTATTTCCTGTGGCTCCAGGAGCTCATTGCGGACACTACCTTCACGATATTGGGGATGACGGTCAACGGGGCGTTTCTCGGAGGCATTGTGGTTCCTTCCATACTCCTGGCACTGCTCATCGTTGTGCCGTACCTGGACAGGACACCGACCTCGAACTGCGGTGTCTGGTTTCCCCGCGAGAGGCTGACGCAAAACATCATTTTCACTGTGATGGTTTTGCTGGTCATAACGCTGATATGTGTGGGCGCCTTCTGCAGAGGACCGAGTTGGGTTTTTTACTGGCCGTGGGAACAGTGGCCCGTGCTGCCGGTCAACTTCTAACACATCGGGGTAGATGAAACATGTTGAATTTAATGAGAAAATTAATATCCAAGAAGACCCGGGGCAACTGGCGGGAGCGCCTGATAAACAGGGATGCGGTATGGGTAGGCCTGCTGAGTGTTCTCCTCCTGGTTGTAGTGGGGGCGGCGGCCTATAAGGAAAGCAGCTTTGAATGGAGATTGATACAAAAGGAATTTATCGGACTCATAGCAGAGAAGTTCGGTCCTGAAAGGGCGACTCACATCGAAACAGGCGTGCGCCAGATCTGGGTGCCCGAGCTCGGGAGAACGGACCGGTGCATCACCTGCCACATGGGGCTGGAGTGGAAGGGGCTGGAGGAAGAAAAACATCCCTTCGCCACGCACCCTCATTCGGAGCTCATCCAGAAGCACCCCTTCAGCAAATTCGGCTGCACGGTCTGCCATGGGGGGCAGGGATATTCCACCGGCGTGATGGCAGCCCACGGATGGGTGAGTGAGCGGGAATGGAACGAGAACCTCATGGCGTCGTACATCGCCGAAGATTATCTCATCAGCGATGGTTCCGCCCCGATGCAGGCCAACTGCAACATCTGCCACCGATACGAGGCTGATACCGAGGGTATGGAGTTCATCAACAAGGGAAAGGAACTCGTGTCGAAAAACGGCTGCAGGGCATGCCACATCATCAACGACCGGGGAGGGATCATCGGGCCCGACCTCACGTACGAGGGCGACAAGCACCCCGAGGAGTTCGGGTTCGAGAACGTTGCCGGGTTCGAGTCGGTATTCACCTGGCATATCGAGCATCTGAAAAACGCGAAGTCCATCGTTCCCACTTCCATCATGCCCGAGTACCGGTTCACCTCCGAGGAGGTCAACAGCATTGCCCTGCTGCTGATGAGCTGGCGCAAAACGAACATACCCGTGGACTATCTCCCGGGAAAGGCCGGTTTCCGCGAGATCTTGAGCCCGGAAGAAATCGCGCGCGAAGAGGAGATGATGAACGGACCGGGTGCGTTGTTCGTAAACAAAGGTTGCTTCACGTGTCACTCCGTGGCCGTGTATCAGGTCTTTTCACCCACAGATCTGGGGCCTGATCTCTCCAATGCCTACGAGGACGTACCCATCCGCTTTACGGGCCGCACGCTCGAAGATTTTCTCAAGGAGCCGACCGGAACCATGGACTTCATCCTGAAGACGGCCCAGTACAAGTTCAGAGATGAGGCTGAGGCCGATGAATTCATAGAAAAAATCAAGGAAGCCGGCGAACTGGTCAAGGAATACGAGGAAAAGGGCCTGCCGCTGCCCACAAAGAAATAAGGGCCGGTCAGGAGATGAATGCAGTTTGGTTTCAAGAAAAATAAAAGAGGAGAAAGCTATGAGTAGATGGAAAAGGCAACTCGTTACCGTGTTTTCGCTGTTGCTGGCTGTTACCTTCGCATTCACTGTAGCAGCCGATGCAGCACCCAGACGCGACAGGATCAAGAAGTCCACGACCAACAAGAGCACGCTGGCCCAGGACGCCCTCAAGACCTATGTGGCGCCCGGGGACTTCGACGATTACTATGCGTTCCTGTCAGGAGGGCACAGCGGCCAGGTCTATGTCTATGGCCTGCCGTCATGCCGCCATATCCGTACCATTCCGGTATTTGCCAAGTACCCCGCAACGGGATGGGGCTATGACAACCACAGCAAGGAGATGATGGGTGACCGGTTCGATTGGGGAGACATACATCATCCGGCCCTGAGCGAAACCAATGGCGACTACGACGGCCGGTGGCTGTTCGTGCACGACTGCGCCCACAACCGGGTTGCTCGGATTGGCCTGGATGATTTCAAGACGCATCAGATCCTGGGCCCGGTGCCGAATGTCATGGGGAACCATGCGTCGAGCTACATCACCGCCAACTCAGAATACGTGTTCATGGCGACCCGTTTCTCGGTGCCGATCCCCAAGGGAACCTATGTTCCGATAAAAGACTACAACGCCAAATTCAATGGCGTCCTGAGTTTCATTCATGTGGACCCCAAGTCGGGCCACATGTCTCTGGACAAAAGTTTCCAGATCAAAATGCCGCCGTGGAACTATGACCTTGCCGATGGCGGAAAGCTTGTAAGCCATGACTGGGCCTTCTTCACCTGCTACAACTCCGAGGCCGAGTTCATCGAGGGCAAGCCCCTGGAAGTCGTCGCCTCTCAGCGTGACAAGGACTATATCGTGGCCGTGAACTGGAAAAAGGCCGAGAAAGCCGTAAGCGAGGGCAAATTCGAGAAGATCGACGGCATCCGCGTCCTGGACCCGACCAAGGTCGACGGGATCGTCTATGCCATGCCCACCAAGAAGAGCCCGCACGGCGTGGATGTCACCCCTGACGGCGAATTCATCATCGGAAACGGCAAACTGGCCCCGGTGGTCACGGTCCATTCCTTCAAGGGAATGCTCAAGGCAATTGAGACCAAGGATTTCGTGGGCAAGGACATGGGCATTACGGTTCTGAACGAGAAAATCACCCGGGTGGCCGAGGTTCCCCTGGGCCTGGGACCGCTGCACACCACCTTTGACGACAAGGGTTTCGCCTATACCTCGCTGTTCGTGGAGAGCGCGGTCGCAAAGTGGCGCTGGCAGAAGGGTCCGGATCAGTGGAAGATGGTCGATAAGGTTCCGATCCAGTACAACATCGGCCACATCGCAGCACCTCACGGCCTGACCACAAAACCCCGCGGCGAGTGGGTCATGTCATTGAACAAACTGTCCAAGGGAACGCATCTGAAGGTTGGCCCCGACCAGCCCGAGTCCATGCAATTGATCGACCTCTCCGGAGAGAAGATGCGGGTTATCTTCCAGGCATTCCCCGAGCCCGAGCCGCACTACGCGTGCATCGTGGCCGCAGACATCATTGAGCCCAAGGTCTTCGAGGTATATGACCAGAAAAACAATCCCGAGAAGGAATTCGCTGTCTTAAAGCCTGAAGACGCACGGGTCGTGCGCAAAGACAAGAACACGGTCGAGGTGTTCGCTGCCGAGATCAGAAGCGCGATCTATCCCAACGTGATCGAGGTCATGCAGGGTGACAAGGTGATCTTCCATCTGACCAACATGGAGACCATGCGAGACGAGATCCACGGCTTCGGCATCTGCGAGTACAACGTGATCGGCGTGCCGACCCCGGGAGAGACGCAGACCTATGAGTTTGTCGCTGACAAGGCGGGTGTATGGCCGTTCTACTGTGTGAACTTCTGCTCCGCGCTGCACCAGGAAATGCAGGGGTATCTCTTAGTCAAGCCGAGAAAGTAAACCCGAGAACAGGAGTGAAAAATGGATAAATGGTGGGGGAAAGGGCGTGTTGTGATGCTGGCGGCGGCAGGTGTTCTGGTGCTTGCCAGCTTGAGCTCTCCCATGTGGTCGATCTATCTCTGGTGCAACTCATATCCCGACGGGATCGGCATGTCGGTGTATGCATACAAGCCGGCCGACCCGCCGGATGTGGCGGATATGGACGGCGGCATAGACGAGCTGGATGTGCTGAACCACTACATCGGGATGCACCCGATCAGCCCGGACCTGATCATCTTCAAGATTCTGCCCGTGGGCATTGTCGCCTTGGGCCTGCTGCTGATCATCGCGGCCTTCTGGAAGAGGCGATGGTTTCTGTACAGTGTAGTGGGGCTGAACGGTCTCCTGGGGATATACGGGGCGTCGTCGTTCGTTTATTACATCTACAGCTATGGACACGATCTGGATCCGAACGCGGCAATTCACGTGGATCCCTTCATGCCGCCTTTGATGGGTGAAAACCAGTTGGCCCAATTCACCACCTGGTCGCAGTTCGAGTTGGGGACGATGCTGTTAATACTGGGCTCTGCGCTGGCCTTCATCACTGCCGGCATTGAGTGGTGGATCGACAGAAAAAATCATAGGGCAATGTATTCAATCACATGACCATCCAAAAAATGGATGAGGAGAATGAGAATGAAGAGAAAGATCGGACTCATGGTCGGTTTTGCAATGATAGTTGCTCTGGGTCTGGCAACCGTCAGTCATGCACAACAAGCCATAGACATGAAAGACCTGAAGGCCCTCTGCGAGGAAGGCTATGCCAACGCATCACAGACCAGGGACATCGTGGCGAACGGAATCAAGGCGGTAGGCGCCGAGATCACCAACGAGTCGTCCGAGCTCAAGAAGGGCGAGCTCGAAGACGGGAAGTTCTGGTACGAAAAGGCCAACAAACTCCTTGATTCCTCCCGCGCCAGGATGGACAAGGGGGAGTATACCAAGGACCTCAATATCGACCTGAACCAGGCATGGCAGTGGTACATCAAGGCCGGAGCCGCGGTCACACGGGCCGGAATGCAGGAATAACCGGTTAAGGATGTTTATGAAGGGTCCGGCCCTTTTAGAGAGGGCCGGACCCGCTCTCCAGTCGAGTAAAAGCCATTGGACCCTTTGTCATAAAAATAGCGGTTCAGAAAAAAGCGCGAAACCGGCAGGGCATGCAAGAGAGAAGACAGCATGAAAACTGAGCGGCAACGGGGATTCGGGATACTGGCGATTCTGGCCCTTCTTATCTTCCCGGGGGCTGCGGGCGCCAAAACCCTGCTCGTCGCCGAGAGCGGCGGCGATTTTACCTCGCTCGGGCAGGCCCTTGCTGCGGTGTCTCCCGGTGATACGATCGAGGTGGGCCCTGGCACGTACCAGGGCAATATCGTCATCAAAGGCGAGGATATCCGCATCATCGGCCACGGTGATCCGGTTATCCAGGGCGGGAAGACCGGCACGGTCGTGACCATGACGGGAAAGAACATTACGCTTACGGGCTTCACGGTCAAGGGCGGGGGCCGCGACCTCTGCAAGGACGATTCGGGTTTGATGTTCAAGCATTGTACACAGGGCCAGGTAGAAGACTGCCGGTTCCTCGACAACCTGTTCGGGTGCTATTTCTACCAGTCCGACAACTGCGTGTTCCGCAACAACCTGATCTCGGGCAGGGAGCACGATGTCCAGGAGGAACGCGGAAACGGCATTCACCTCTGGGATGCAGCCTATTACCTCATCGAGGGAAACGAGATCCGTCACGCCCGGGACGGCATCTACGTCTCGTTCGCCAATTACGGGATGATTCGGGACAACTGGATTCATCACACGCGCTACGGACTCCACTACATGTATTCCGAAGGGAACAGGTTCAACGAGAATCTTCTTACCGACAACGTGGCGGGTGCGGCGGTCATGTACTCCAAGAACATGGAGTGGAACCGGAACGTCTTTGCCCACAACCGGGGCTTCCGGGCCTACGGCGTGCTGTGGCAGGACGTGAGGCACAGCGAGTGCCGACACAACCTGGTCATCGACAACACCATCGGCCTGTATTTCGATCATGCGGGAGAATCCGAGGTCGCGAACAATCTCGTGGTGTGGAACGACATAGCAGCCGTGGTGCTGGAGAACTCGGAGCTCAACACGATATACGGCAACAATTTCATCAACAACCTGTCCAACGTGCAGCTGCGCGGAGGTACGCAGAAGGGGCGGAACAATACCTTCTTCAAGGACGGACAGGGAAACTTCTGGGACGATTACCGGGGGTATGATCTGGATGGTGACGGCATCGGCGACAACCCCCATACCCTGCAGGACATCTTCGAGTTCATGCTCGCGCTGGAACCGGCATACCGGCTGTTTCTCTTCAGCCCGGTGAGCCAGGCGATCTCGACCGCGGAAAAGGTGTTTCCCATCATTGATATTTCCACCGAAGGGGTCGATCCCCATCCTCTGATCAAAAAGGTCGAGGTGTTCGAGCAGGAGAAGCTGTTCGAGAAGTTGAACAGGTTCAACAGCGGGAACGAAGGTGCGTGGCAGTACGGGCGGCTGATAACCCTGATCTGCTCGCTTCTCATGCTCGGATTGTCGGTTCTCGTCATTGCCAGATACTACAGAAAAACCGGACGGTAATCCGGAGGGGAACCAAATGACTTCATTGAAAGCCCAGGAAGATATCGAAACAAAAGATACCAGTGCAATGGTCGACATACAGAACCTGGTGAAGAAGTATGGAAAATTTACCGCAGTCGACCGCGTCACGTTTGACGTTCCCAAGGGCGAGGTCTTTGCCCTGCTCGGACCGAACGGCTGCGGTAAGACAACCATTCTCCGGATGATGATGGGCCTGCTGAAACCGACCTCTGGCTCTATCCTGATTGACGGCGGAGATATTGCCCGCAACTCGGTCAAAGTCCGAGAGAAGATCAGCTACTTGCCTCAGCATGCAAACTTTCCGGAGAATCTCACGGGCAAGGAGATCCTTGGATTTTACTGCAAGCTCAGGCGGACGAGGATGGACAGGCTAGAGAGCATATTCAGCTTGAAAGGGATGCAGGACTTTCTTGCCAAACCGGTGGGTGAATATTCGGGCGGGATGCAGCAGAGGCTGGCGCTGGCGATCACGCTCCTGCCTCAGACGGATATTCTGATCCTGGACGAGCCCACGGCAAGCCTCGACCCCGAGGCTGTCTACCAGTTCAGGCACGCGGTCCGGGAACTGTGCGGCCAGGGAAAAACCGTGATCCTGGCAACGCACCTGCTCTCGGAGTCCGAGGCCATAGCCGACAGGGTCGCGATCATGCATTCCGGGAGGATGATCTCGCTCAAGCCCATGAAAAAGATGAAGGAGGAAATCCTGCCCACCTTCAAGTTTTCCGTCACGGTTGGCCGGATGCACGAAAGGTTCAGGCAGATAGCCCTCGAGAACGGGGCCCTGGATATTGAAAACGGCGGCAGGGAGATGGTGTTCTCCACGGGCAGGCCGGAAGACAGGCTTATCATCATCAATGCGCTGCAGAACGCGGGCGCGTCCATAGAGCGTTTCGGGACGGTCGAGCCCCCACTGGAAGAGGTGTATATGAAGATACTCCAGGAAAGAGAGGATTAGAGAGCGGATGCTGAAGACATGGCAAGGAATCCTTGCGGCCGCCTGTCTGGTATGCATTTCCTGCGGGCAGAGCGACAAGCCGGTCGACATCTATCCCGAGGAGGATATCTGCGAGACCTGCCGCATGCTGATCACCGATCAGCGGTTCGCAGCCGAGATCATCCCCAAAAAAGGCAAGTCGAAGAAGTTCGATGATCCCATCTGCATGGTGCGGTATTTGGACCTCTGCAGGAAGCTGGATCTGGGATTCACCAGGGAAGATGTGCTTGCCTATTATGTTAAAGACTATTTCACCAGAGAGTGGGTGCCGGCTGAGCATGCCGTGATCGTCAAGGCGAATATCGTCACAGTCATGGGATACGGCGTGTGCTGTTTCAAGGACGAGGGCATGGCCGAGTCCTTTGCCAAGGAGCACAAGGGGGAAGCATTCGAGTTTGAAGATCTCTGGAATATGTACAAAGAGCCAAACGCCATGACCAGGATCGTCATCAATAACGGGCAGATGATGCCTGATGTCGTGCAGGTGAACTACAACGACATTGTGGAGATACTTGCGGAGGCCCACGACGGGCGGGAGTATCGGATAGGCATCAAGGGCTACGAGGACCTTGTCCTGTTCGATACGATCCGGAAAGGGCATCCTCGGCAGACACGTTTTACAGCGGAGCGACCGGGCCGGGACTTCATGTTCGTCGATCTGGACACGGGCAAGCCGTTGGGCAAGTTCTGGGTCGAAGGCGGGCATTTCAGAGAAGAGCAGAAGAGGCGGTAGCTGTCATGACAAAGATAAGAACGGTCGGACACATCATGATGTACGAGCTCCTCATGAACATACGGAACAAATGGGTCTTGGGCTTCAGCATCGGATTTGCGCTTTTGGCGCTGGGGGTCTCGTACTTCGGCATGGCTCTGATCGGCTACGAGGTCGAGTTTCAGGATTTCTACCGGACGGTTGCCAGCCTGCTGAACATGGTGATCTATCTGATCCCCGTGGTGGCGCTGGTCATGGGGGTCAACAGCCTGTGCATCGAGCGGGGTACCATGGACATGCTCCTTGCCCAGCCCGTGTCACGCTCGCAGGTGTTCCTGGGAAAGATCGGCGGCCTCTACATTACCCTGTTCATCACCACCATGGTGGGGCTGGGAACGCCGGGAATTATCATTGCCCTCAAAAGCGGCTATGACGGGATGTGGAAGTACCTGATATTCGCACTGCTCTGCCTTGCAATGGCAGCCATGTTCGTTTCCATTTCCGCCCTGACCTCGATTCTCGTACGGGGGAAGACCAAGGCCCTGGTCATCACGCTGCTGCTCTGGGTGTTCTTTGTCCTGTTCTATGACCTGATCGTATTCGCGCTCTCGTACTACATGGTCGACGAGAGGTACCTGCGCACCATGCTCTACTTTTCCCTTCTTGCAAACCCCGTTGATATCATCAGGGTGCTCACCCTGATGATCATCGGCGGGGCCTCTGCTCTCGGTCCCGCAGGTGCCGGTCTCATCCGTCAGTTCGGCGGGGTCTGGGCGGGGATATCACTGAGCGCGGCCCTTATCCTGCTCTGGAACATCGCGCCGCTTGCGGCTGCGGTATGGGTGTTCAAGCGGCGTGATATCGTGTGACGTGGTTATGCACAGGGCGGATAAGTTGACGCACGGATTCGGTCTTCTCACCATGGTTGCCCTCTTTCTGCTCGCGCTCGCCTCGTGCAACGGAGAGGACGGCCCACGGATCGGGAAGCAGGCGATCGACTTCCAGCTTCGGGACCTCAAAGGGGAGTCTCATAAGCTCAGCGATTATCGGGGAAGGATCGTACACCTCCACTTCTGGGCCGACTGGTGCCCGCGGTGCCACGAGGAGTTCGACGACATGGGCGGCGCCTACCAGAGGCTGAAACAAAAGTATCCGGATTTCGAGATACTGGGCGTCAACGTGGATCAGCCGCAGGTGCACGTGGAAGAGTTCGTCAAGATGCACGATACCCAGTTCCCCATCCTTCTGGACGCGGGCTCGCAGGTGGCCCGCTCCTACGGGATCAAGGGCATTCCCTGCAACTTTCTCATCGACCGGGACGGGAAGATCAGGGACATCCTCATGGGCTGGGTCGACGAGGAATACCTGGAAAAGGGCCTTGAATCCATGGAATCAATAAGCGGGCAGTAATGATCATACGATTTAAAAAAATACGAGGGAGGGGCGAAAGAAATAAAAATGAGGTACAGATGGGAAAAAATAGCCTTCCTGGCCGGGGCGGTGCTCATGATTGTCGTGCTGGCAGTTTCATGTACGTCCGCTTTCCAGAATGAGGAAAGCAAAGACAGCGAATCGAAAGAGTGGAATCAGAAGTGGTGCCCTTTATGCGGCATGGACCTTGATGTATACCGGTCGACCTGCCACCGGCTCCACTATACTGATGGCAGGGTCATAGGGTACTGCAGCATCCACTGTGCGGCCAAAGACTACCGGAAGGGCAAAGGAGAAATTGCGAAGATAGATGTGGCCGACTTCGCGTCCGGAGAATTTTTCTCCGTGGAGCAGGCCCGTTATCTCGTAGGCAGCGATCTGCCCGGAGTCATGACCGTGGTGAGCAAAAAGGCGTTTTCATCTCTCGAAGAGGCAAAGAAATTTCAGGCAGAGCACGGCGGAGAGATCCTCTCGTTCGAGAAGACGCTCAGCATGGTGTATGCGGGCATGGACAGGGACAACCGGATGCTGACGGAGAAAATGGGCAAGATGCAGCTCATGGGCAGGAAAGTGGCGGAGGAGTATAGATGCTTCGCATGCCACGGCATCGACGGGAAGGGATTCGGAAAGGCCACGGCCTTCACCTCGCCGCGGTTCGCCCAGCGCATGAGCAGCAAGCCAGTTCTCAAAGATGCGATCATGGACAAAAAACATGCGAAGAACTCGTTTCAGGGCAGGATAACCCCGCCAGAGCTGCAGGCGCTCATGATCTATGTCTGGGGATTAAGAGAACCGGTCGCCCAGTGAGAGTGGTCGAGCCCGGATTTTACGGGCCCGGCGGTGGAAATTCCACCAGTGGCACGGGCATTCAACGGCAAGCTCTGGGGCCGGCTGAAACCGCAAGCAGCGGGGAATGTGATCACTCATTCTCAAGTCTTTAAAGAATCGGACTTGAGAATGAGGACCCAAAAAAGCAGAGGCATGAGAATGGAGACAGGCAGAAGACGTCTTCTCAAGCAGACAGGGATGGTACTGGGACTCCTTGTTCTCTCGCCCGTTAGCGGACTGATCAGTCCGCTAACGTTGCTCGCAGACTCGTTTCCCAGGCCTGCGAAAAAAGACCGGTGTCCGGTGTGCGGGATGTTCGTGCACAAGTATCCGCACTGGATGGCGGGGTATGTATTCACGGACGGCACAAAGGCCTTTCACTGCTCACCCAAGTGCTTCTTTCACAATCTCTTCCACCTGGACAAGTATCATCCGGGCAAGGCACTGGACGATCTCAAGGTAATCTGGGTCACGGACTACTACACGGCCAGGCCCGTCAACGCACGCGACCCCGAGATGAGGTTCGTGGCGGGCTCGACCCTGGTGGGTCCCATGGGGTGGGATATCGTCCCGGTAAAAGGATTGCAGTGCGCCGAGACCCTGAGCCGTGACTATTTCGGCCAGGAGATCCTCGCGTTTGGCGAGGTGACCGAGGAACACATTCAAGGTGCACGAAAAGGCGGGGGGCGGGTAACGAAGTGAGGGCTTTTTCCGCGTCTTCACGGGATCGCCCGGACGGTCGGTAAGATGAAGCATGTCAAGTCATATCTGGTGATACTGGGTATCCTGCTGATGCTGGCCTTGAGTGCAGTCATGGATAACGGGCTCAGGGGCGGAGCAGGGTTCGATCGCCTGAAACACGATCTGAAAGAGCTTGCCCCGTTGATGGTGAGCGCCGATGTCGCCGTGAACAACAGCGCGCGCTACATCAGGCACCGGAGCCTCACCTATCCGGGCTCGGCCTTTCCGGATTTTCCGGGCCAGCGCGACTACCTTCCCGCGGGCATGGCGTGGTCGGCCACTGATTTCCCCGGCGTGGAAACGAGGCTGCATATAGACGGACCTTCTCAAAGAGATCTGAAAGGCAATCCATGAGGGCTTTTTTCTACCAGTTCGATTATGCCATCCGTGCGCTGCTGCGCCGGAAGATGAAGAATGCGTCCATCGTGGTGATATTCGCCCTGGTGGTGATGATCTTCGCCTGCATTCATTTTATCTCGGGCTCGCTGTACAAGGAGAGCCTGACTGGGCTCGAGCACCAGCCCGACATCATCGTGCAGAATCTCAAGTCCGGCAGACAGCTTCCCCTGCCGGTCTCATGGGCCCGGGACCTGCAGGGGATTGTAGGCGTCAGCGAGGTCATACCCAGGGTATGGGGGTATTATTTCGACCGGTACACCGGCGCCAACTACACCATCATGGGCGTGCCCCCAGAGAAGATGGATGAGGAGCACTCATCCCTGGGAGATGTGGTGCCGTCCCTGGGCAGTCGGGAGATCGCGGCAGGAGAGGGGATCATGGAGGCGCGCGGGATGAAGATCGGCGGGCGTATACAGCTCGAACGGCCCGACGGCAGCCCCATGACCTTCACCACGGTGAAGTCGTTTCACTCCGGCGTGGCCCTGTGGACCTACGACCTCATCGCCATGTCCTCAGCCGATGCCCGGGAGCTTTTCGGATTGTCCGAGGCAGAGGCCTGGGACATCGCAATCTCGGTACCGAACCCGGTCGAGGTGGCCAACGTGTCCCAGAAGGTGCTCAACCTGTTTCCGGGCGCGCGGGTGGTCGTCAAAGACCAGCTCGTGAGCAGCTACGGCACCATGTTCGGCTTCCGCAGCGGGTTTCTCACCACGATCTCCATAAGCTGCCTGCTGGCCTTCTTCATTCTTGCGTACGATCGTGCCGCAGGGCTTTCCCGCGAGGAGCAGATGGAGATCGCGATCCTGAAGGCACTGGGATGGGAGACCCGGGACGTGATCCGCGTCAACATGCTCCAGTCGGTGGTGCTCTCGCTCACCGGCTTCCTGCTGGGGTTTGTCGCGGCCTACGGGTATGTCTATCTCCTCGGGGCGCCGGGCCTCATGCTCGCGCTCACCGGTTGGTCCGCGATCTATCCCTCCTATCCCCTGGTGCCGGCGGTGAACGTCACCGAGGTGGTAGCTCTACTCTTTCTGACCGTGATCCCCTACATCGTGGTGGGGATTGTCCCGGTGTGGCGTTCCTGCATCATAGACCCTGAGGTGGTGTTCAGAAAATGAGCGTAGTCAGTCTCGAATCGGTCGGAAAGGTGTTTAACCCGGACGGCGAGAACCGCTATCAGGCCCTGTCCGATGTATGCCTGGAGATCGAGAAAGGCTCGATCGAGGTTATTGCAGGACCCAGCGGTTCGGGTAAGACCACACTGCTCTCGATCATCGGGCTGATGAGCCGCCCGACCGCGGGGAGGGTGAAGATACTGGGCAAGGAGACCACCCTGATGTCCGAGCGATTCCGGACCCTGTTCCGCCGCAGCAATATCGGAGTGCTGTTCCAGGAGTTCAACCTGATCCCCGATCTGACAGTCCTCGAAAACATGAACATCGTGCAATACCCGGCAGGGCCCTCTCTTTCGCGGATGCAGGCAAGGAGCTCCGAGCTGCTTGAGAGGTTCAGGATGCTCGACAAGGCCCGCTCCCCGGCCGCCACTCTCTCAGGCGGGGAGAAGCAGCGGCTGGCCCTGGCCAGAGCGCTGATCGCCGACCCTGACCTCATGCTGGTCGACGAGCCCACAGCCCACCTCGATAGCAGGCTATCCGAAGAGGTCATCGCGATATTCCGCGAGCTTAAGTCAGAAGGAAAAACCCTGCTGATCTGCTCTCACGATCCGCTCATCATCAAAAGCGACCTGCCGGATCGGGTGTTGACCATGAAAGACGGCCGCCTGACATGCGGCTGACGAGAGGAAAGGGCTCGTGATCTGGAATTCCTGGGTGCTCTCGCTCATCATCGGTCAGATCGGCATCGTGCTCATCAATGCTGTGGCCTTTGTCAGCGCTCTCAAGATCATCCGGAGATGGGACACGTCATCGTACGACCCCGGGCAGATTGATCTGGAGCGCCGCTCGGAGCTGGTCGCGATCATCGTGTCGTGGAGCCTGGTCTCCGGGATCCTCTCTCTCATCGTGTTCGAGCGCACCAACGATTCGCTCGTCCCCTTCATCCCGGGCGCCATGTGCCCGATCGGCGTGCTGGGCCAAAACGAGTTCTGGGGATATGCTGCGCTGTATACCAAGATCGCGGGCGTCTTCGTGTATGGCCTGTGGATCGTGCTCAACCGCATAGACGCGGATGTTGAAGGGTTTCCGCTCACGCGGCTGAAGAATGCCTATACCCTGGCGCTCTTCCCCTTTCTCCTGCTCGATGTCTCGTTTCAGGTCGCCTATTTCTCCAAGCTCGATCCGAACGTGATCACCTCATGCTGCGGGGTGGTGTTCGAGCCCGGTGGAGGGCAGAGCTATGCATCCTCAGTGGCGTCCCTGCCTCCGGAGAGCACCAGGTGGCTGGTCGGGATCTACTTTGCCGTTTTTCTCGCCCTCTCGCGCGCGATAAGCTTCGAGAAAATGGTGTGGGGCAGGACCCTGCATGCGCTTTTCTCTGCTGCGGGTTTCTTTCTGGGCATGGCAGGGGTGATCGCCTTTGCCAGTCCCTACATCCATCAGATGCCCGCCCTGCACTGTCCGTTCTGCATCCTGCAGAGCGAATACCATCACTATGGGTACGGCATCTACATCCCTCTCTTCCTGGCCTCTCTGCTCGGGATCTTCCCGGGCGTACTGAATCTTCTGCTAAAGCATTACCCGAGCGCAAAAGAACGCATCGAGCGTTCCCAGATCGGGATGATCCGGCTCTCCCGGATCGCCTGGCTCGCGTTTCTCGTTATGATCTTCTTGCCCATGGTGTTCTACCTCGTCCAGACAGGGGGCATCGACCTGTTCTTCGGGCAGGGCTTCATGTAGGCAAGACGAGAATCTCTCTCAGCAGCTTTTAACCGGCCACAGTACCAAGAAGGCATAAGGCATGAATCACCCCGTTGCAATTTAGCGTGAATGCCGTTAAAAAACAGAATATTCATACTTCAGGACAAGGAGTTCTCCCGGATGATTCAGGATATCGAGCGCATATACGGCATCCTGCTGAGCAGGCAATATCAGAAAAAACTCTTTCAGGGCCTGGAAGGGCTTCGGGAAAAGGGAGACAGTCATATCGCCTGCTGCCCGTTCCACAAAGACGAGCATCCCACCTTTATCATCTACCCGGACAGGCCGGAATATTTCTGCTTTGTGTGCGGCGCGCGAGGCGACTGGCTCAGCTATCTTCAGCTCAAGACAGGCAAGGACTTCTTCGGAGCCTTCTTGCTGCTGGCAAGCGAGGCGGGGATCGAGCCGGCCGCCTATGACAAGTCGGCGTGGGACGACGAGCTGAGCCGGACCATCCTGCTTGAGCTCATGGCAGGGTTCTTCAGCACCAGCCTCTATTCGCCTGCCGGCGAAAAGGAGCTCTTTTACCTGTACAACCGGAGATATGCCATGGGGGAGGTGGAAGGCTCCTCGTTCGGTTTTTATCCCGGGTATTGCCAGACCAGGGAATACCTCATGTCGCAAGGGCTGACTCACGAATTTCTCGATACGGTGCTCGATGCCGTATGGTCCCGGGATGCCGAGGAGTTCCGGCTCACCATACCCTACCGCGACACTGCGGGCAGGCTCATGGGGATGATCGGCAGGGATGTCACGAAAAAGGGACCAGAGGCCTACCGGGCACTGACCGACCTATCCCTTCTCAGTGACGCGCCTTTTCTCCTGTACAAACACCGGGGCAGCGAGGACCTGCTCGTGGTGGAGGGTCTCCTCGACGCGCTCCTCGTTGACCGGATCGGCCTCCAGCCCGTGGCGGGCATCGGCAAATCAGGCCTGAGTGCGGGCCAGTGCGACACCATCGCATCGTATGGGACCGCAAGATGCATCCTCTGCGTGGGCAGCGGCAGAGAAAGGAAGGATCTGATGCTCCGGGCCGCCGGCCTCGTGGAGTCGCGGGGCATGCAGGCTGCTTTCCTGCCGCTGGGAGATGAATATGAAGACTTGGACCACTTCATCAGGGCCACTGAGCTCAAGGATTTCCGCAGGCTCCTGAAAAAGGCCTGTGACAGAGAGGAGTTCATGCGTGGGTACATGACATGAGGAGGGAGAAATGGGAGGAAAATTCTTTGCCGACGCGCTGGTGATCGGCGCCGGCCCCGCAGGGCTCGGCACTGCACTGGCCCTTGCCCGGCATGGGGTGGATGTAGCCGTCCTCGAGATGCAGGACCGGATCGGAGCGAAGAGGAGAGGGGAGACCATCCGCTTTGACCGCAAGATGGACGGATTGCTGGGAGAAGGGTTCTTTGCGAAACAGACCATCCGGCGGATCAACAGGAGATCATACTTCTCCCACACCGGCCTGAGACGGGTGGACCGCACTATCGACAACCCCAACCTCATCATCTCCTGGCCTGATTTCATCCAGGCCATGGCATGCGTGGCAGAGGCTGCGGGGGCCAGGATATTGCCCGCCTCCACCGTGGTGGGCTTTATCCGGGAGCAGGGCCGGATCGCAGGGGTGAGGGCCATGGTGGGCGGTTTCATGGAAGAGGAGCTTAAGACAAAGGCGGTCTTTTCCTGCGGCGGGTGCGAAGACCCTGCATCCCGGGTCCTGAGCATTGACCGCGCGGGCATGGACATGCCCGTTTCCAAGCGGCTCGTGCGGGGATACACCGGCCCGGCCGACCGGTTCGAATACCACTTCCACGTCCATGGCGGCTCCCTGACCATCGCCACCATTTTTCCCCGGGCAAAGGACGAGGCCGAGATCATCCTCATGGGTTATGCCCGGGGCCGCAAACCCGGCGCTGTCTCCTTCGATGAGTTCACACAGGCCCACGAAGTGTTCAGGGAGAGGCTTGAAGGTACCACGCCCTTTTATTCTCTGAAGACAGCGATCCCCATGGGCAGAATGATCTCGCCCTGTTGCCCCGAAGACAGGCTTGTCATGGCGGGCGATGTGCTGGGGCACGTCCAGTCGCGGGGAGGGAGCGGGATCAGGACCTCCTTTCTCCTGGGCTATACTGCGGGCAGACTGGGCGCAAGGGCCTTGCAGTCCGGAGCATGGACCGCGGACACGACAGAGAAACTCGAGCAGGGCATACAGGGCTCTCCCCCCATGCGCGATCTGCGCAGGCACAATCTGATCTATTCCACCCTGCGAGCCGGGATCTTCGGCCGCATCCGGGACCTTAAGCACATGGACCGGCTCTGGCCTCTGCTGCGGATCGCACTGAGGTGACCGGAATCGGGAAACGCCGTTGTCGGGATTGGGTGAATCAATGGTATGGACCTTCGGGTATAAGCCGATTTATCCGGGGGATTCTCCCGAAACCGGGCAACTCAAGAGCAGGATTGAACTTGACTGAACCATCCACTGCTATATGGTAGCGCCATGATAAGCGCAGAGAATCTCTCCAAGAGCTATGCCCGGCAGACGCTGTTCGATGATGTCGGCTTCAAGATCAACTCCAGGGAGCGGGTGGGGCTGGTCGGCAGAAACGGGCATGGCAAGACCACGCTTCTGCGGATGATCGTGGGAGAGGAGACGCCTGATGCAGGGCAGATCGTGATCCCGAAAGGCTATCGCATGGGCTATGTGAGGCAGCATCTGGACTTTACCGAAGACACCGTGCTCGGCGAGGGAATGAAGGGATTGCCCGAGACACAAAAAGAGCAGCACTGGAAGGTGGAAAAGGTGCTCGCCGGCCTCGGGTTTTCCGAGGAGGATATGCAGCGCAGCCCCTATGAGTTCTCGGGCGGCTACCAGGTGAGGCTGAACCTGGCCAAGGTGCTGGTCTCCGAGCCGGATCTCCTGCTCCTGGACGAGCCCACCAACTACCTCGACATCACCTCGATCCGGTGGATCGAGCGTTTCCTGATCTCGTGGCCCCACGAGCTCCTGCTCATCACCCACGACAGGACCTTCATGGACAGGATCGTGACCCATACCATGGGGATTCACCGGAAAAAGGTCCGGAAGATCCAAGGCCACACAGAGAAATACTATACCCAGATCGCCCAGGATGAAGAGGTGTACGAAAAGACCCGCCTCAACGACGAGCGCAAGCGCAAAGAGGTGGAGCATTTCATCACCCGGTTCCGGGCCAAGGCTCGACTGGTGGGCCTGGTGCAGTCGCGGATCAGGACCCTGGAGAAGATGGAGAAAAAGGACAAGCTGGAGAAGATCAAGATCCTGGACTTTTCTTTCCGCTTTGAGCCCTTTGTCGGCAAGTATGTGCTCACTGCCCAGGATCTGATCTTTTCCTACGACCCGTCTACAGAGCTCATCAGGGATTTCACTATCACCCTGCGGCCGGGCGAGAAGGTGTGCATCATCGGCCCCAACGGCAAGGGCAAGACCACACTGCTCAAACTGCTGGCAGGCAGCCTTACCCCCCGCACCGGCGAGATCGCCCGGAATCCCAAGACCGTTCCGGGTGTGTTCGAGCAGACCAACGTGTCGAGCCTTGTGAGCACGAGAACCGTGGAGGAAGAGATCATCGCGAGCTATCGTGACATCGACCGCCAGAAGGCCAGGGATATCTGCGGGGCCATGATGTTCGAGGGAGACTATGCCTTGAAGAAGATCGAGGTGCTCTCGGGCGGGGAAAAGAGCCGGGTGATGCTGGGCAAGCTCCTGGCGACCCCTCTGAATCTCCTGCTTCTGGACGAGCCCACGAACCACCTGGACATGGAGTCGAGCGACGCCCTGCTCGCGGCCCTGGACAGCTTCGAGGGGGCCGTGGTCATGGTCACCCACAACGAGATGTTCCTTCATGCCCTTGCCGAGCGGCTCATTATATTCAAGAACGGCTCGATCGAGGTGTTCGAGGGAGGATATCAGCGCTTTCTCGAAAAGGGCGGTTGGGGCGACGAGGAAGAGACCCTCATGCCCGCGAAAAAGGCGAAGCCCGAGCGGGAAAACGATGAGAAGCTCGACAAGAAGGAGCTTCGCAAGAGGCGGGCCGGGATCATCACCGAGCGCTCCCGGGCGCTCGGTCCGCTGGAGAAGGAGATCTCCCGGGTGGAAAACGGTATCGACGCCCGCGAGAAAAAGCTGAAAACGCTCCACGCCGCCATGCAGGAGGCCACCCTTGCCAGGGACGGGAAGAGGATATCCGGGATATCCCTGGAGATTCACGCCTGCGAGCAGGAGATTGAGTCCTTGTTCACGAACCTCGAAGCGCTCACCCATGAGTTCGACCTGATCAATGCCGAATTCGAGGAGCGACTGAGCATCATCGAACAGCTCTGATGCCCTTCAAAACGTGATGACGAGCTCGTAGACCCCTTGGGAGAGGCCCGCCCTGACCGGGTATCTGCCCTTTTCGAACACCTTCATCATGGCCTTGTTGCTCGCCAGCACATCTGCCGTGAACCCGTGAAGGCCGCGCTCCTTGGCAAGGGATACGAGCATCTCATAGAGATAGGTGGCGATCCCCATGCCCTGGTACTGTTCCTCCACCACAAAGGCCACGTCTCCATAGGGCTTGTTCCGGTCTTTGGCGAAGCGGGCCTCGGCCACGATATGCTCCTCTTCGGGAGAACCTGACAGGCCTACGATGGAGAGCGTGTCGATGTAATCGATGTTCACATACTGCTGCATCTTTGCATGGGGCATGACCTTGATGGGGCTGAAATAGCGGTAATAGACCGTCCTGTCCGAGAACCGGTAGAAGAGCCTGCGCATCTCCTCCTCGTCAGAGGGCTTGATGGCGCGGAACCGGACCTCGATATCTCCCTTGAAGGTGTGCCTGGTGGCGATATCCGAAGGATAGAGGCGGGCGGATTCCGGCAGGTAGATCTGGTCAGGGTAGAGTATTTTACGCCCCTTGGCCTGTTCGAAGAGGGTTTTCCGGTCTTCGGGATGGGCGATATCAATGAGAAACTGGGCCCTCTCGCGCACGGTCCGGCCCCGCATGTTGGCAACACCGTATTCGGTGACCACCATGTCAACAGACTCCCGCAGACTGAGCTGGTTGGGCAGGTCTTCCACGGAAAGGAGGATGTTGGGCCTGCCTTTGCGGTTCCGGCTGGGCAGGGCAAAGATGGTGCTGCCCCGTTCAGAGAGCTCGGCGCCGCTGACGAAATCTGCCACCTCGCCCGGTGTGGCGGCCACGTTGCCCTTGCCGATGTGCATGGCGACCCGTCCCGAGAGGTCGACCTTCCGGGCCGGAATCACCGCAATGAACCGCGGGTTCATGCCGATCTGGATCGGGTTGAACACAGTGTCGATTCCCTGGAAATCCACCAGGGGATTGCGATCGAGCCAGACCATGAGCTCCTTTGTGCCAAAGGCATAGGAGGTGAGCGACTTTCCGCGGTAGACCCGCTTGTTGCGGTTCGACACCGCGCCGCTGGTGACCAAGTCCATGAGGGCGTCCGTGAAAAAGGGCGAGTGGATGCCTAAGTTGCGCTTCTGGACCAGGTGACGCGTCAGGGCCTCGTAGAGGGGCCCGATGGAGAAGCTCAGGCAGCTCCCGTCTTCGATGACCGAGGCCACGTTTGCGCCAACCTGGTCGAACACCTCGTCCACGGGCCATCGCTGGAAAAAGATGGGCGGGTCCTGGGAGCGGACCAGGAAGTCGAACTCAGAGATCGGTACAAAGGTGTCGCCAAAGGTGAAGGGCGCATCAGAATTGATCTCTCCGATCACCAGCGATGCCTGGTCCATGGCGTGGCGCGCGGCATCGACAGCCATGCCCAGGCTGCAGTAGCCCGCCTCGTTGGGAGGCGTGATCTGGATGAACGCCGCGTCGATTGGCAGCATCCGGGACTCGATGAGGGCCGGGATCCGCGCGAACCTGCTGGGGATCAGGTCCACGCGTCCCTCGGTGATGGCTTCGCTCGCCACCCATCCCGAGAAGAAGGTCTTGAGCCTGAACTTCTGGTTCTGCAGCTCCTTCATGATGATCACGTCACCCAGGCTCACGATCTGGATCAGCTCCAGGTCCTGGAGGTTGGGCTCGTCCGCTGCCATGAGGTGCTTCACCAAGGTCCGGGGCTCGGCAATCCCGGTGCCCAGAAAGATCTTCATCCCAGGTTCGATGTGCTGCAATGCCTCCTGCGGGGTGATGACCCGATCTTCCCACGGCATGGACGTGCCGTCCTGCTCTGTGCTCACGATGTGCTCTCCTTTCCCAGGGCAAGGCGGCGGCCCAACCACTTAAGCATGCGACTCTTGCCCGGGATGGCGCGCGGCATCCTTCCATAAAAGCCTGGAGGACCATGCTCGGGCGCACCGCGCTTATTTTTTATAGCCGGAAAATCCGGTGATGAGAAGGGGGACCTGATCTTTCCTTTTTAAGCCTGCGGTTTCATGTATTGCATGGTGCCGTCCTGGACCACGGCGACGCGCGCCGTATCGGGATAGTCCTGCTTGAGCAGCGCGATCACCTCGTCCCAGGTCTTGGCGACAACGGCGTCGTCGTTGTGGCAGACGAGGTCCAGGCTCGTCCGGTCGGGTAAGGGATTGAGCACGATGAGCCTCTTCATGAGCATGGGGATGAACCCCGGGTTCTTGTGTGCGTAGTGTCTGCCCCCGTAGCCGCTTCCCCAGGAACGCATGACGTAGTGGGGCACCTGGCCCTCGGGCGCGTCGCAGATGAGCACCGCAGTGCCCTGTCCGCCCGGTTTCAGGGTCGTGAACGCGAGCAGCAGGGCGATGGCCGACTCGCTGGCCTTGCCATAGGCATTGCACACCACGATGTCATAGCCGCTGGAAAAGGGGATGCCGTAGTGGTCTCTGCCCTCGTCTGCGCCTGCCTGGTGGGTGGCCCTGAACGGTCCGGCATAGAGGTTCACGATCCGGCCTCGGCGGTTGAGCAGGCAGTCGATCTTGAAGTCGAGCCCGGCCATCTCGCCCGCGGCATCACACTCGGCCCGCATGATGTTGTTGTCGAAGTTCCCCAGGCCGGACCTGCCCGGATCGCGAAAGAGCTGGTTATGGAACTGGTTGATGGTCTCGATCCCTGCCACGCCCGGCATGATGAGCTTGGCACCCCCGCCAAAGCCAACGTGTACGTGGGCTGTGACGCAGCCGATGCCGATCTTGAGGTCGCAGTCCATGAACTCGCGGTTGAACCAGATCTCGACCCCGGTTGGGGTCCTTCCCACGCGCACCGTGTTCTGAAACGGATCGTGGTTGTACACCGCGTAGTTCTCGACGATCTCGTTCCCGAGCTTTTTGCGGGCATTGATCATGTCGTATGCCCCGTGCGAGCCCAGGGCCCAGAGAAACCTGATCCGGTCTTTCTCAAACCCGGCGCGGTGAAGGGCATCGAGAACGAACGGCGCCACATCCCTGACCGGAGTGGGCCTTGTCATGTCGTCGAACACGATCACGGCCTGCTTCTTTCCTTGCGCGAGCTCCTCGAGACAAGGTCCTTCGATGGGCCGCTCAACCTTTGCCCTGATCTCCTCCGGGCTCAGGCCGGGCTTTTCAAACCCCGGGGAGGTAAGGTTGCCGACCTCCCACTGTTCCGGAAAAGAAAGCTCGCGCTCATTGTTCTCGTGCCAGAGCCTGGACGGGACCGAAACCTTCTTCATAATGCCTCCCTGAAGTATTCCATGGTAATGTCGTATTGTATTATTATAAGCTGTTTTTTCATTGAAAGGAACAGCTACGTGCTGATATAATCACCCCTGTTCGACCGGGAGGTGTCCCGGTGCCGCCATGGCAGGTTTTCACGGACCTGCCGGGGAGATGCAATCCGGTATGTGTCGGCAAAATGCCTGTCCGCAGGCATGATCCGGCTCTTGGCCTGTTGTTCCATATCAGTGCACGGGGGATTTTAGATGGACATACTGAACGAATTCATAGAGGTTGCCGGCGATCCCGGCGCATATGCCCGGAGGATCAGGGCGTCGGGACGATCTGTGATCGGGTGCTACTGTTCCTACGCGCCCGAGGAGATCATCCACGCAGCCGGGCTGCATCCCATACGGCTCTTCGGCACCAGGGGCGACTCCGGGATCGCGGAGAAGCATCTGCAGGCCTACTGCTGCTCGCTCGTTCGCGAAGCGCTCGCCGAGTCTCTGGCAGGCGGGCTCGATTATCTCGACGGCACTGTTTTTCCCCATACCTGCGATTCCATCCAGCGACTCTCCGATATCTGGCGGCTCAACACCAGCCACGGCTTCTTTGCCGACGTGGTGCTCCCGGTCAAGCTCACGAGCGAGAGCGCCAGGCAGTATCTGATCGACGTGCTTAAGAGGTTCAAGAGAGAACTGGAGTCCTCCTTCGGCCTTGTGATCACCAAAGAAGGGCTCGGATCGTCCATCAGGACCTTTAACACCATTCGCTCCTGCCTGAGCGAGATCTACGAGCTCAAGTCCCGCAATCCAGGGATTCTCACAGGCAGCGAGCTTTTCTCGATCGTCAGGGCGTCCATGGTCATGGACAGGGAAGAGCTCAGAGGCAAGCTCCAGGCTCTTCTCCGGAAGCTTCGAGAGGATGTGCCCGGCCGAGAGGGACGGGGCAGGCGGCTCATGCTGGTGGGCAATGCGTGCAATCACCCGGACATCTACGACCTTATCGAGCGTTCGGGAGGACAGGTGGTCTGGGACGACCTGTGTACCGGGACCCGCTGGTTTTCGGGCATGATCCGGGAAGAGGGCGACCCTCTCGCCTCGATTGCCGGGCGCCTCTTCGAACGCCAGGTCTGCCCGTCAAAGCACAAATCGCCTACAGCAAGAGGCGAACACCTCCTCGCGCAGGCCCGGGAGCACGGAGCGCAAGGCGTGATCTTCCTCTATCTCAAGTTCTGCGATCCCCACAGCTTCGACTATCCGTATCTGAAAGCATGCCTGGATGGTGCGGGCATACCCTCCATGCTGCTGGAGATCGAAGATCGCCTGCCCCCCCAGGGGCAGATCCTCACCCGGATCGAGACCTTCACCCAGATGCTCGGGCCGGAGACCAGGACCGCGTTCACCGGCGCCTCGCAGACCGGAAGGGAGGGATAGGCCATGCCGCAGACAAATGTCGAAAAAAAGAAAAAATTCAGGTCGGCCAAGAGGATGCGCGAGATCATGACCGAGTATTACATCGAGGCCAAAACCGCGGACCAGACCGGAAAAAAGGTGGCCTGGATCACGAGCGGGGGCCCGGTCGAGCCGCTCATCGTCATGGACGTCATCCCGGTATACCCGGAAAACTACGGGGCCATGATCGGCGCGTCCCACATGGGAGGCGATCTCTGCGCCAAGGCCGAGGCCCTGGGCTACAGCACCGACCTCTGCTCTTACGCCCGGGCCGACATCGCGTGCGCCCTGGAGGACGGCGGGCCCATCGGCGGCCTCCCGAAGCCCGACATGCTCGTGTGCTGCAACAACATCTGCGGCACGGTCATGAAATGGTACGAGATCCAGGCCCGGCTCTTCAATGTTCCGCTCTTCATCTTCGACACCCCGTTCTGCCACGTGGGCTTTGCCGATGAGGCCAGACGCTATGCCCGGACCCAGATCGACGAGTACATCGGTTTTCTCGAAGGCGTGTGCAAAAAAAAGTTCGATTTCGACCAAGGCATGGAGGTGGGCAGGCTCTCTTTGAAAGGCCAGCGTCTCTGGCAGGAGGTCCTTGACGCGGCGGCCCATCGGCCTTCTCCCATGACTGCGTTCGATGCGTTCTTCTTTCTTGCACTCATCGTCACCCTGCGCGGCACTGACAAGGTGGTTGACTTCTACACCGGACTCCTCGAAGAGATGAAGGAGCGCGTGAGCCAGGGTATAAGCGCCGTGGAAAACGAGCGCTACCGCCTCCTGTGGGATAACCTGCCGGTGTGGTACCGGCTGAAGTGGCTCTCGGACACCTTCGCCTCCCATGGGGCCTGCCTGGTGGCCGATACCTACACCACGGCCTGGTGCGGCTCCATGCAGTACATCGATGAGAACGACTTCATCGGCTCCATGGCAGAGGCGTACACCCGAATCTATCTCAACATCGGGGTGGACGAGATGGCGAAAACCATCTTTGCGATGATCGACAAGTACGAGGTCGACGGACTGGTCATGCACTCGAACCGGAGCTGCAAGCCCTACTCGTTCGGACAGTACGACATCATGCGCATGGTCAGGGAGAAAAAGGACATACCCTGCATGATGCTCGAATCCCACATGGTGGACGAGCGCAGCTTCTCGGAGAGTCAGGCCTTGACCCGGATCGACGCCTTCATGGAGGTGATCAGACAGCGGGACTCCTAAGCGGGAACGGCACGGCAGGCTAAAAAAGGAGGAATGAAATATATGGGCGAAATGCGCTACGCTCTGAAGGACAAAGTGGCCGTGGTCACCGGCGGGACCAGGGGCATCGGCCTTGAGATCGCCCGGGCCCTGCTGGAGCAGGGCGCGCGGGTCGTGATCTGCGGCCGGAAGCAGGAAAACCTCGATGCCGCAAAGGAACTCCTGCCCGGCGGGGACCTCATGGCCGTGCAGGCCCACATTGCCCGGGAGGCGGATGTGGACCGTCTCTTCGCCGCGGTCAAAGAGCGGCATTCCCGGCTGGATGTGCTCGTGAACAACGTGGGCATGAACCTGATCACCCCCGGGATCGCGGACATTGATCTGAACCTGTGGCAGAAGATTGTGGAGACCAACCTCAACGGCACCTTTCTGTGCTCGCGCGCAGCGGCGCGCATCATGCGCGCGCAGAACAAGGGCAAGATCGTGAGCGTGTCTTCCATCGCAGGCAGGAAAGCCTCGCCCGGCATGGGAGTCTACGGTATTGCCAAGGCCGGGATGGAGATGCTCACCAAGGTGCTGGCAAGCGAGCTCGCAGGTTTCAACATCCAGGTCAACGCTGTGGCGCCGGGCATGGTGAGGACCGATTTCAGCAAGCCCTTCTGGTCGGATGAGGGCATCTACAAGGAGATCGTCAAGACCGTCCCCCTGGGCAGGATCGCCGAGCCTCAGGATGTGGTCAGCCCAGTGCTCTTCCTCGCCTCGCCAGGCTCTTCGTTCATCACCGGCCAGACCATCGTGGTGGACGGCGGGGCGAGTGCGGTCTGACACCGGTAAAAAATCCGTTGCACGAGAGGGCATCTCTTGCACTCATTGAGGCTTTTTTGATAAGCCACGAGGGCAGGAATCAGACGGCAGCAGATCCACCACCGGCAGAGAACGGAAAGGAAAGCGCGATTTTAAGAAGATGAGGACCGCAGGGATAGACATCGGCTCGATTACGGCAAAGGCGGCGATCCTGGAAGACGGTATCATTCTGGGAACCAGGATCGGTTTCACCGGCTACAACGCGGGTGCGGCCGGCAGAAAGATATTCGAGGACCTCACCAGCGAACTCGGGCTGGAGGCTTCGTCCATCGACAGGGTCGTTTCGACCGGCTATGGCAGAAACAGCGTGGAGTTCGCCCACAAATCCATGACCGAGATCATCTGCCACGGCGCAGGCGCGCACTTTCTCGACCCTAAAGTGCGCACCGTGGTGGACGTGGGCGGGCAGGACAGCAAGGCCCTGCTCCTCGACACATCGGGCAAGGTCACGGACTTCGTGATGAACGACAAGTGCGCGGCAGGAACCGGGAGGTTCCTGGAGGTCATGGCACGGGCCCTGGAGGTGGATCTGGACGAGTTCGGCGAGCTCTCATTGCAGTCGGAGAACCCTGCAAAAATCAGCAGCATCTGTACGGTCTTTGCCGAGTCCGAGGTCATCTCGCTCATCTCCAGGGGCGAGCAGCGCGAGAACATCATCGCAGGAATCCACGACTCGGTTGCGTCGCGGGTGTATGCCATGGCGCAGCGGCTGGCCGTGGCCGCCCCGATCATGATGACCGGCGGCGTGGCCAAGAATGTAGGCGTGGTCAGGGCACTGGAGAAACGCTTTGGTTCCTCTGTCGAGGTCAACGGATACGCTCAGGCCAACGGCGCCATCGGAGCGGCAGTGCTGGCGTGCAGCCTGTTGTGAGGGCGTCGGGACACAGTGATACTCTCTTGCCTGCCTGTTGAGAGACGGCCTTCGGAGAGGCCCCTGCTCAGGCCCGGAGACACGCGGGAATGATGAGGTGGGGCCGCCATTCTCTATAAGCATCATATGGACCTTTCAGGTCAAGCTCTGGAACCTTCCCACAACAAACTTGAACGGGAAACAGACTCGACCCTCCTGAAGTACTTTCCAAAAACCATAGCCTGGCACGTTTTGTGCTTTACCGAGTGCATATAGTGCATGAAAGGAGCAGCCCGTGTCGAAATTCTCCCATGAAGTGCTGCAACGGTGCGTATTCCCCTATGTACAGAGCAAGGATCCCCGGGTGATTCTGGGAGCGGCGTTCGGTCAGGATGTTGCACTGACGGAAGTCGGCGGCGACATCCTCGCGTCACATATCGATCCGATCGTGGGGGCCATCGAAAATATCGGGTGGCTTGCCGTACATATCGCATGTAACGATATAGCGGCGAGCGGTATCAGGCCGAGCTGGGCCCTGGTGCTGGTCCTTGTGCCGCGAGTGGAAGACGAGGATATGCTCAAAGAGATCATGCAGGATGCAAGTCGCGCAGCCCGGGAAGCAGGGATCGCGATTATCGGCGGGCATACCGGCTATTCGAGCGGCATAGTCCGGCCGCTGGTGGCTGTAACCGCACTGGGAAACGCGGCCGGAAGGACCCCGATCTATACCGGCGGGGCGCGCCTGGGAGATCACGTGCTGGTCACCAAGGGCGTAGCGCTGGAAGGGACCGCCATTCTCGCCCACGATTTCGCCGATATCGCCAAAAAACTCGGCATCACGGACACGGAGCTTGATCAGGCGAGAAATCTTGCGCATGAGGTGAGCGTGATCCCTGAGTCCGATGTTCTGGCAAAGCATGGGGCCACGTCCATGCACGACGTGACGAGGGGAGGCCTGATGGAGACCCTGATCGAGATGGCGAATGCATCGGGAAGGTGCTTCGGCATCAATTCATCGCTCGTGCCCTCACGTCCGGTGATCGATCGTTTTGCCGAGAGGTTCGGGTTCGACCCGTTGCGCATGATCTCCTCAGGCAGCCTGGCCGCAACGATCTCTCCCCACAGAGTCGATGCTGTTATCCGAGAGCTCTCCGAAAGGGGTATCCCCTGTGCCGACATCGGGAGGGTGGCCGAGGGGAAAGGGATCATTGTCGAGGGTTCCGGCACCTTGGACCACTACACGGAAATCCGTTGTGAAGACGATGAGCTGGCGCGGATGTGGACCCTGTATCCGAGGTAGAGATCCCGTCCTGTAAGGGAAGGGGGCGGAAATACAGCCCTTGGTCGGATGGCCGCTCCCTGTTACGCGTGCCCATCTTTCCTGGTGATGTCTATCGGTGAGTCACCCGGAAGAAGGCCTTCCCCCCTCTGGGTTCAAGCTGTTCGACATTTCCCAGGGCCAGAAGCTCGCCCACGTGTTTGGCCGCCTCGTTGGGATGGATGCCCAGCCCGCCCGCGATGTCTTCCAGGGTGCACGGCCTCCTCTTGATCATCTGGAAGACCGTATCCCTGGCCACGGTAAATTCGGATTCTTCGTGGATTCCCCGGTAATCGGCGATGACCGTCGCAGGGGGGACGAACAGGTGGGCAATGCATTCCAGGCGGGGCCGGCTCACACCTGCCGCATAATCTTCCGCAGCCGGGCGGGTCATGGTGTTCAGTTGCACCTCGTCAGGCCGTATCAGGCCCGCGCACTCGGCGATTCTTCCGGCCTCCGCGGGCAGGGCAGTGTGCCCTCCCAGGAGAAAGACCTCCAGCCGGTACTCGCCCCGATACTCCTGTTTCAGGTCGATCAGCCCCTGAAGCATCTGCTTGAAGGTGATCTCATGATGGGGCCGGTTCACGGCAAGGAACATGCCCGGGCTCCCGGCATCGAGCGAAGGGACGATCAGGTCGGCGCCCATGAGATCTCTGCGCACGTCTTTCTGCCACAGGAGCGAGCCGTTCGTCAGCACTGCGAGGGGTATGTCCGTGAAGGAACGTATCTTCTCTATCAGTTCGCCCAGACGTGAATACAGGGTGGGCTCGCCGGAACCGGCCAGGGTGATGTAGTCCGGCCGCGTGGAGATTTTTTCCCTGAGCTCGTCCATAATTTCATCGAGCGGGAACCATTCCTTTCTCTGGACGGTCCTGCAGGTGGTACGCCCGAGCTGGCAATAGATGCAGTCATAGGTGCACGTCTTGAAAGGCACCAGGTCTATACCGAGAGACCTCCCGAGACGCCTGGACGGAACCGGGCCGAAAATATGCGCCATGATCGTTTTTTCTCACTTTTTTAAAAACTGTTCTTTATCGGGAGGCACAAGAGTCTGTTCATGTTTTTTTACTGTGCGCCGTGGCATCGGGATGCTCAAGAGCAGTGCCGTCAGGCGGGATGCTTTTACCCAGACTGCATCAGGCTGCTCACGGATTTCCATACCGAGCGGATATCGCCCGAACACCCGTTGTCCTGATATTCGACCACCGAGAGCCTGCTTATCTGCGCCTTTGTCACTGCGCGGTCGTAGCGTACCTTTCCGGCGATGCCGAGTCCCTGTCTGCCTGCCTGTTCTTCGATTTCGGATGCGACCCGGGGGTTCAGATCCCACTTGTTGATGCAGACCATGGCAGGGGTCGCGAAGTGCCTGGTAAGATCGGCCACGCGAAGGAGGTCGTGAAGCCCGCTCACGGTGGGCTCGGTCACTACCAGCACCATGTCCGCACCCGTGATCGACGCGATGACCGGGCATCCGATTCCGGGAGAGCCGTCGATAACGACCAGGCCGATCCCGCGCTCCTCGGCCAGATTCACGGCTTCCTTCCTGACGAGGCTTACGAGCTTACCGGAATTCTCCTCCGCGATGCCGAGCCGGGCATGAACCATAGGGCCATGCCGGGTCTCGGATACGAACCACTCTCCGTTCACCGCAGGGCCGAAGTCAATGGCGCTGTCTTCACAGAACCAGGAGCATACGCCGCACCCCTCGCAGGCTATGGGGTCGATGCGGAAGGTTTTCTCGGCCCGGCTGTTGGGCGGGCCGTCAAAGGTAACGGCATTGAAACGGCAGACCTGGGCACAGGTGCCGCAGGCCGTGCATTTCCCGGTAATAACCGAAGCACGCTTGCCTCCCGAGAAATCCTCTGACCTGATCACCTGCGGATCGAGCACGAGATGCAGGTCCGCTGCATCCACATCGCAGTCGGCCAGCACGCACTTCCCTGCCAGCGCTGCGAACGAGGCGACGATAGAGGTCTTTCCCGTCCCCCCCTTGCCGCTGATGATAACGAGCTCCTGATGCTTTTTTCCCATACGCTCACCTTCTGTAATCTTTTTTTGCGTTTTCTTGCCCATAAAAAGGGCAGGAAAGACGGGACGGCCAGAGCCGTCCCCACCGGGTATTCCGCCTGCATGGGGAAGAGGTTCCGCAGCTGCCGCAGACAGGGTTGCACGCGCATCATCCTTTGAGCAGCCTCTTCACCAGTGACGCGAAAACCGCGGAATAATCCTGCACGGCGTCGCAGGCAAGCTCGCCCCGCGAGTATGCCTCGGCAACCCTGCGATCGTCAGGGATCTCGGCAAGAACCTCGATGTCCTGTTTCCGGCAATAATCGAGCGTCTGCCCATCGCCCGTATCCGAGCGGTTGATGAGCACCCCGAAGGGCAGGGCGAGCGTTCTGACCGTTTCGACAGCCAGCACAAGATCGTTCAGTCCGAACGGGGTGGGCTCGGTCACCAGGAGGACATAATCCGCATCGCGAATGCTCTCGATAACCGGACAGGATGTGCCGGGAGGCGAATCGATAATCAGCAGATCCGCATCTGCGGCTGCTGCCTTGACCTCTCTGATCACCGGCGGGCTCATTGCCTCACCGATGTTCAGGATTCCCTGGACGAAATCCACTTTATCGGCCCTGCCCATCTCGAGCCGCCCTATGGTGCGCTTGGACTCGACAAGAGCGCCGGTCTGGCAGACCATCCAGCAACCGGCGCAGCCGTGACACAATTCCGGAAAAACAAGGACATTCCTGTTCACGACAGCCACGGCTCCGTACTGGCAGATCTCCCTGCACAGACCGCATCCCGTGCACATGCCTTCCTCAACACCCGGCACACTCACGTTGACCGGCCATTTCTCTTGGATCTGCGGTCTCAGGAACAATGCGCCGTTGGGCTCTTCCACATCACAGTCCAGGTAAGCGACCCTGATCGAATCTCTCGATGCAACAGCGGCAAGATTCGTGGCAACGGTCGTTTTCCCCGTGCCCCCTTTGCCGCTCGCGATGGCAATCTTTCGCATGACCGTTCCTTATTTTTGGAGATCACTCGATCCGCATGGCGTCTGCAGGGCACTCGTCCACGCAGGCGCCGCAGCCGGATCACTCCTCTTCATTGATCTGTGCACTCCCGTCAAGCAGGCTGATGGCGTCCATGGGGCATATATCGATGCATGCACTGTACCCGATACATAGCCCCTTGTCGATCTTTGCCGTCATTTATTTCTTCTCCCCGTGCCCGGACCCGTTCCTCTGCCCATTCTCCTGCCCCGGCCAGATCCTCCCCCCATGCCCATACCGCGGCCGCCGCCTCTGCCTCCGCCCATGCCGCGACCGGGGCCCATACCCATACCCGGACCCATGGGGGAATCGGCCACTCCGGAGCTCGCGCCGAAGTGGTCAGGTACATTGGCGCCCGGGCTCGTCTGGAATTCTCCGGCATTGAACTGTTTAACCAGATCGCTCACCACGCCCGAGCATCCGGTGATGACACCGATGCCTGCGGCGGTGAGCGTCTGAAAGGCGTTGGGGCCGCAGTTGCCGGTGAGAAGATATTGAACGCCCTTGTCTGCCACGAGCTGTGCAGACTGGATCCCTGCGCCGCCGCCAAGCGAGATATTCGGATTTTCGACTGCTTCGAACGCGAGCGTGCCGGTATCGATGATCAGAAAATACCGGCACCTTCCAAAACGTGGATCAACCGGTGATTCCAGGGTATTTCCCGCTGAGCTGACTGCAATTCTCATATAATCTCCTTTCAGTCCTCTTTGGTCCGGGACTGGAGCTCTTCGATCTGCTGCCGTATTCCCTTCAGGGCATCCTCGAAGTACGCTGCCTGATTCTTCAGCGTCTCAAGCTCGGTTGCGCCGACCATCGGGGCGCCGGCGGCCGGGTACGGATGGGGCCCCGCGCCCCATGCCGGCCAGCCTGTGGTTGCGCGCTGCCAGCCGGCCAACCCGGTAGCGTAAAAGCGGTTGCGCCATCCGCGGCCGCCTCTGCCGAAGCCGCGACCCCGCCCTCGACCCCTGGTTCTGAAGCCGTCCGGGTAAGCTGGATTCGCATACCCCGGCACGTTATAGCCTGCACAAAAACCAGCCGCCCGTCCTGTCATCGGGCCCATACCGAATGGTCCTGTCCTGTCTCCACCTGGCATAATACATTCTCCTTTCCAAGGAAGCATACGCTCCCATTGCTTTTTGGCCTTTGCGTCAGTTCCGTCCCCTGCGGTTCCGGCGCCGGCGCCTTTTTCTTCCCGCGACACAGCCCGGCATCAGGAGACGGCCGTCTTCCAGGCTCCCCTGCAGAAAGGCTGCGACCACATCGTCCAGATTGCCGCAGATGAATCCTACGGTACGGACCCCTGCGGCAGCCAGAGCTGTTTCCATCTGCCGGGAGAGCGCCCCGCAGATGAGTATGTCCACGCCGAGCGCAAGAACCTCTCCCGCACGGCGGAATGGTTCCCGGCTGACCAGGGCTCTGCGCTCCCTGTTGGTTTCCCGCCCGCAATCGATATCGATCAGACAGAGGCTGTTCGAAAAATCGAAGACCGGCGACAACTTGTCTTGGCAGTGGGCAATCGCAATCCTCATGACACGAGATGCTGAAGCAAGGATGATACCATTTATGACAAGCCATGGTTTTTTCGAAATATTCAGTTCTTCTCTGTGTATTTTTCAGGGAATGGCCGTATATAGTATTGCATTATGCAATTGATTAGTTTATATTACAGTGCATATTGCACGTTCATAAGGTGGCAGAGATGAGTGACAGGTCAGAGAAAAGCCGCCAGGAGGTTATCCTGGATTCGATCAACGAGGGTGTTTTCACCATAGACCGTGACTGGAGGATCACCTCGTTCAACCGTGCGGCCGAGCGCATTACCGGGATCTCGCGTAATGACGCGGTCGGCCGGGCCTGCAGCGACGTGTTTCATGCGAGCATCTGCGAGAACGAGTGCGCCCTGAAACGAACCCTGGAGAGCGGCAAACCGGTCGTGAACGCCACTGCGCACATCGTCACCAACCAGGGCATGCGCGTGCCCATCCGTATCTCGGCCGCGATTCTCAAAGACGACCACGGCCGTGTCATCGGCGGGGTGGAGACCTTTCAGGACCTGAGCCAGGTGGAGCAGCTCCGCAAAGAGCTCAAGGCCCGGTACACCTTCGAGGACATCGTGGGGCGCAGCCCGGCCATGATGAGCCTCTTTGAGATCCTGCCCCGGATCGCCGAGAGCAGCAGCACGGTGCTGATCCAGGGGCCAAGCGGTACAGGGAAAGAGCTGTTCGCCCGCGCCATTCACACCCTGTCTGCCCGCAGGAGAAAACGCTTTGTTGCGGTGAACTGCGCTGCCCTGCCGGATGCGCTGCTGGAAAGCGAGCTGTTCGGCTACAAGGCAGGCGCCTTCACGGGTGCCAGGCGCGACCATCCGGGCCGGTTCATGCTTGCGCACCGGGGCACGATTTTTCTCGATGAGATCGGCGATATCTCTCCCGCTCTGCAGGTGCGGCTGCTCAGGGTACTGCAGGAGCGGGTCGTGGAACCGCTGGGATCGGTCGAGCCCGTGCCCGTAGATGTGCGTGTCGTGGCAGCGACGAACCGCGATCTCGCCGGGCTCGTCCGCGACGGCCAGTTCCGCGAAGACCTGTACTACCGCGTCCGGGTCGTGCTTCTCGATCTTCCCGGCCTGAAGCAGCGGCGCGAGGACATACCCCTGCTGGCGGACCACTGCGTGGCGAAATTCAACCGCTTGCAGGGCAGAGACATAACCGGGCTTTCTCCCGAGGTCATGTCGCGCCTGATGGAGCACGACTTTCCCGGCAATGTGCGCGAGCTCGAGAATATCATCGAGCAGGCATTCGTCCTGTGCAGGGGCGGTATCATCGAGATGCATCACCTCCCGCCCGAGCTGCGGCCGGCGGCATCGTCCGGGGACGATACCCTCGGATCGCTGAGCATTCAGGCCATGGAGAAGAACCTCATCGTCGAGACCTTGCGGCGTTATCGCGGAAACCGTAAGAAAGCCGCACAGGATCTGGGCATTAACACCAGCACGCTGTATCGGAAGATCAAGGCGCTCCGGATCGAAGCGCCTGAAACCGACGGACGGGCCAGCCGGAACTAACCGTGCATTCTGCAAGCCATCAGGAGCGGTCTTCCACGGTAATAAAACCTGGTCTCCGGGGTGAAATCGTTTTCAAGCAGCCGGACTTTGCGTTTTCCTACGGCATGATCCGGACAGTCTCTCGCTAAAATGGCACAATCCGTGCTTTGATTACCGGCAGGACCGCAGAGAGTAATGCCTGCAGCGCGAAACGACCCGGGTGTCGGATCAGGCCTCTGCGGTCCGGAAAGAAAGGGGGAAGACATGCCGCAATTGGACGGAACAGGGCCTAGAGGCGAGGGACCCATGACTGGGAGGGCACAGGGATATTGTATACTGAAGGTTCCTCAAACACCGCAGGAGCCCGCGACCGGTTTTGTCGGGGTGCAGGGCGCTGCCGTGACAACAGCGCCGTTTTCCCCGAAGCAAAGACAGCTCTTGCACCTGAAGGCACAGGCTGCATACATGGAGAATGCACTGCAGCTCATCAGCCGCCGCATCGATTATCTGGAGAGTCTCCGCACGGGAGGAGGAGAGGGTTCCTAGGGCACCCTCTCCAGAACAAACCCCGAGCCCGAGACCGTCAGCCTGCTCAGTCGAGCCTGACCTTCGGGACCCCGGTCAGGTTGTGCCCGGGGGCGTTCAGCCTGCTGTAATAGGGGCTCTTGGAGAGGTACAGGGCGGCAAGCGGATTGTGTCCGAGCACGCGGTCCTTGACCGCGAGCACGGTGCACGGCACCCGGCATGAACGGAAGAAGAGCGTGTCGTGCCCGACACAGAGCCCGAGCAGAACCGCGAGATCGACCTCCTCTGCCTCCATGACCTCTGCCTGGGCGATCGGATTGCACATGGGCTCCATGAGATCGGGACCCATGATCTTCTCGCTGCCCTTTAGACCGATGTCCTCCTTGGGAACGCGGCCCACCTTGCAGTTAACCGATACGACTTCGAACCCCTTGTTTTCGAAGATCGAGGCAACCATGCGCGCCTCTTCCCTGAGCCCCACGCAGAAGGCGATCCCGATCCGGGTGTACCCGCACTTGCGCGCGAACTCCAGGGTCTCCTCGATCCGCGTGATCCTGGTCCGGATTCCCGCGGCATCAAGCTCATAGCACTGAGACTCCTGCAGGGATGCCAGGCGGGCGAATTCCCGGACCCCGGGATGCTCATACGCATCGGACGCCCGGTTCATTGCCTCGGGAAAGCGGTGCATCGGGCAGAAGGCCGGCGCCTCCTCGACCGGAGGCATGGGTGCACCCGTGGGTATCAGCGGGTAGCAGACTGTTCCGGGACACCGGGCGCAGGAACTCCTGATCTCTTTCTTTCCTTTGGTCATGGCATCCTCCTTTCAATACACCAGCGCATATGTACAGGTGAAATCACGCCGAAAACAGGCTGTTCCCGTACCTTGTGCGGAGAGGCTTATGCCGGCCGGCATGACGAGACATATGACCGTCATGATTCCAAGGGATGCCCTGTCCATGCTCCTTACCCCGCCAATGGATAGGCTCATCTGCCGGTCACACCGGCCCGGCATGCTTAAAAACTATGGAGCGATCTCTTTAGTGATCGCAGGTATTCTCGCCCAGTTCGATGGTGCCGGCGAGGAAGCTCTCAGCCAACTCTTCGGGAGTCTTTGACGGGGCACCGACGAGGACGCGGATACCGTTCTCGGAGAACAGACTCTGGGCGCGCTGCCCCATACCGCCCGCGATAATAATGTTTGCGCCCTTGTCGGCAAGCCAGCGCGGCAGCACTCCGGGCTCGTGCGGAGGGGGTGTCAGGTCCTCCCTGTTCGTGATCTTCTTGGTCTCAGTGTCCACATCCACCAAGGCGAAGCGCTCACAGTGCCCGAAATGAAGGCACAGCTTCCCGTCTGCCAATGGAACAGCTATTCGCATGGGTGTATCCTCCTTTTTGTTTTGTTTGGATTCATCAGTACCCGATGCCGTGGCCTCACGGATATTATCCGGGGTATGGGCCGGTATCGGACCGGTTTCGACGGATGCGATGATTTTTCGCATGATCGAGGCCGTGGGGCTGGCCGCATAGTGCTGAATGAATGCGCGGCCGGTGTCACACGCCTCGGCAATGAGCGGGTCCACGGGAATGGAACCCAGATAGGGGACCCCCATGTCATGGGCGGTCATCTCCCCGCCTCCCTGGCGGAAGATCGGGGTTACCTCGCCACACTTGGGGCACACGAAGCCGCTCATGTTCTCCACCACCCCGAGCACGGGAACCTTGAGCTGGTGACAGAAGCTGATGGATTTGCGGACATCGACAGAAGCTACTCGCTGCGGAGTGGTGACCACCAGCGCGCCGTCCACATCGCCCATGAGCTGAAAGACCGATAGCGGCTCGTCGCCGGTGCCCGGAGGCGAGTCGATGATGAGGTAGTCGAGATCCCCCCAGGCCGCATCCGTGAGAAACTGCCGGATCGCGGTCATTTTCATGGGCCCTCTCCAGATCACGGCATCGTCCTGACTGCGAAGGAAGAACCCGATGGACAGGACCTTCAGCCCCTCCATTTCAATAGGCAGGAACTCTCCGTTCCCGCCACGGACATTCTGTCCCTCGAGCCCCAGCATGGTGGGCACGCTCGGGCCGTGAATATCCACGTCGAGCAGGCCCACTCTCTTGCCCGAGAGCATGAGCGACACAGCCATATTCACCGCCACTGTGCTCTTTCCGACACCTCCCTTTCCCGATATCACCACGATCTTGTGCTCGATCCGGCAGAGGCGCTCTGCGAGTCTTCTCCGGTTTTCGAAATCCTCGTCGCTCTCCCCCGGATGCCTCGACGAGGCAGAGCACCCGCTCCTGCTGCAGGAGTCGCATGTGCTTTTTTTTGCCTGCTCTCCGGGGTATGGCTCGTGACCCCGTCCCGCAGAGTCTCTGAGAGAAGCTTGCAGGGTGTTGACGGAGAGCAGCGCGCAGTGCTCTGCTTCCTCGGGCAGATCTTCCAGTGCATCGAGGATGTCCTGCTGGCGGAGCTTCAGGGCCTCGCCAGGGGTTTTCCCTATGGCCAGGCAGGTTGTCATGCTGCCGCATGCAAGGGAATGGCCGCAGCCGTCGGTGGTGAACGATGCATGCTCCACCCTGTCGCCACGCACGAACACCCAGAAATCCATGGTGTCGCCGCAGGGGCCGGTGATACGCGCATGACCGGTGAATCCCTCCAGTGGTCCGTTGTTCCGCGGTTGTTTCCCGTGATCGGAAAATAGGGGCAGAGTTTTCCCGTTGCTGACAATTCCCATATATCACTCCTTCAAAGAGAAAGTTTTTTCCATATGTCCCGGACATCTCCGGCAGCCGGAGAGACTGGTTTTTTCTGTTCCGCCGGAGATCAGGCGCTTGAGCTCTCCGCTGCAATCAGGGCACTGCCTGATCGGTTCATCGGTCATGGCCTGACGGTGGGTGAGACGAAGGCCGCATACCATGCACTCATATTCGTAGGTCGACATCGCGGATCGCGATGCCACTAGACAGGATCATGGCCGGCCTTTCTCCGGGACGTCTCCGGGGAGGTAGCCGCGTAGGCCACGTCTCTGCGCCTCCTTCTCGTTCACCTCGTCCTGCCAGCCGCACCTCGTCTCCCGGATGCAGTCGAAGCGCGACACGTAGGGCTTGATATCGAGCAGGGGAGTGCCGTCGAGCACATCCACGCAGTCCAGGTGAAGCACCGGTCCCTCGCGGGAAAGGAGCCTTACGATGCTCAGGCCGATGGAGTTCGGCCGGTTGGGCGCCCTGGTGGAGAACAGGCCTCTGAGTTTGTCCTGGAGGAAGGGCCTGACCATCATCCGTGCAGGGCCTGCCTGGTGAAAGTGATAGATCAGTATAATGTGCGAGAATCCGTCCAGATCGCTCAATCCCTCACAGTGCTGCTCGAATATCTCGGCCGTGCCTGTGCACCCGCAGGAGTACACGGGCTGGATCGGCGTCTGCTCGGGGTTGACGTGGATGCTCCGGATAACCCCGATGGGCGTATACGATATGCTCTGCTTTGGATCGGTCACGCTCATACCCAGTGGCCTTCGACATCGGCGGAGCCGGCAGGCTTCAGGGTTCCTGCAAGGAAGAGTTTCAGGGCCTCGGCCACAGTGGCTGCGTCCGCGGTATAGATCTTTACCCCGGCCGCTTGGAGGACCTTGAAGGCCTTGGGCCCGCAGTGCCCGGTCACCAGATGCCCGGCGCCGGTTCGGGCCACGGTCTGGGCGGACTGAATGCCTGCTCCCTGCGGGGCGTTCAGATTCTGCTCGTTGTCCACCACCTCGAAGCTCTCGGTCTGTGTGTCATATACCAGGAACTTCGGGGCCCTGCCGAAACGCCTGTCAAGGGGGTCATTCAGGGTGTTGCCCGATGTCGAAAAAGCCACTTTCATTTCCTTTTCCTTCCATTACTCTGTTTTTGTTTCCGATCCATCGATGTCAAGGACCCTCAGGGCAAGTCTTACAGCCTTGCTTGAAGCCTCAGGACTGGCATATCATTCTTCCTTCCCATCCTTGAGAAGCGGATCAAGGGAGGATTCTATGGCTGTCGGCTGTACCACCACGGCAGTGCGGTCCTTTGCCGCAGGCCTTCCGAGCAGCATGGTCGCAACCTTCCTGATCCGGCTGTCCGGACGGGAAAGGTCGCGCAAAATCAGGCCCCCGATCAGAAAGATCAACGGGGCCCTCCCGAGCAGGCCTGCAGGGGCTGCTGAAGCTCCTGGAACCATGCGTCCCGGCCGGCGCGCACCGGCGATCTTCCCCCATCTCCATCTGAAAGGGCCCTGTGCGGATATGGTCATGCTCGCCTCCTGTATTCGTCTCTTCTTCTCCAAGTCCGTGGCGTGTTATCACGTGCCCCTGATCATCATGCCGCCGCAGAGAGGACACTGAACATGCAGGCAGAGTACATCCCTTTTGTGCGGCTCACAGTGGCCGCACCGGGGACATACGCACACGCCTCTCATCTCGGGTGAAAAGGGCGGCCTCTGGCCGGCTCCCGGGGGCCGCCCGGCCTCATAATCGTTTGGATCTCCCGAGTTCCTGCCTTCCCGGTATGACGCACCGCCGCACCTCGTGGCGCCTGAGCGCATTGTGCGCCTGTATCCCCTGCCGCAGCACCCCGGCATGGCAAATCTGTCTCCGAGCCTGTCGTCCATCCATGCATGAATGACTTCCTGCAGGTCCCCTGCCACGAAAGGAACCACGGTGATCCCCGACGATCTTACCAGATCGTGCAGGAATCGCGAGATCGCGCCGCACACCAGGGTGTTCACGCTGAGCCGGGTCAGTTGACGGACCTTCTCCACCGGTTCTTCAGCAGGCAGTATCTCTGCGGTCTCGCTCAGAATACGGCCCGCCTCGGTCTCCACAAGACAGATCCGGCCGGCTACATCAAAGACCGGCGCTACCCTGCTGTTCCAGGATGAGAATGCAATCTTCTCGGACATGCTCGGGTTGTCCTCTCCGTGCATACCAGAAGCACGCTCTGTGCCAATCTTCCGAATAGCCGGGCTAAGAGCCGGTATTATCTGGATATGGCAAAGGAGATTGCCTATGGGAGAGATGCGCACGCCAAGGGGAGGGTAGCTTTACTGCGACTCTATCGCTGGAATCGAGTAGCATAATCGCGACTCGCCCGCGATCCATCCGGAATTCCCGGACCCGGCAGCAGGAGACCTCGCCGGGCGGAAAAACAAGCGGCTTCATCTGCGGCCGATGCCAAGCTTTTTCATTTTCCTGAACAGGGTGCTCTTGTGGATGCCGAGCTCGCGCGCCGCAGCGAGACGGTTGCCGTCATTGCGCTCCAAGGCCTTGCGTATTGCCTGTGTCTCCATGAGCTCTCTGGCGGATTTGATCCCCGGCTGTCTCTTCAGGGCGGCATGGCGCAGCGTAAGATCCTCGGGCAGGTGCGAGACGCCGATCAGGCCCTTGTCGCACAGAATGAAGGCACGCTCGATCATGTTTTCCAGCTCCCGGATATTCCCGGGCCAGTCGTGCGCCAAGAGCAGGGAAAGGGCCTCTGTGGTGATTCCCTGGACCGATTTGTGCTGAATCCGGTTGAAACGGTCGATAAAGTGCTCCGCCAGAAGCGGGATGTCCTCCTTGCGGCGCCTCAGGGGGGGAAGCTCGATGCGGACTACGTGCACGCGATAGTAGAGATCGTCGCGAAAGCTCCCCTTCTTCACCTTTTCAGCCAGGTCCTGGTTGGTCGCGGCGATGATCCTCACATCAGCGCTTTCGGTACGCGTGGCTCCCAGAGGTTCGAAGGTTCGCTCCTGGAGGAACCGCAGCAGCCTGACCTGCAGGGCGGGGCTTACCTCGGCGATCTCGTCGAGAAAGAGGGTTCCTCCCCGGGCAAGGGCAAACCGCCCCGGCTTATCTCTCGCCGCACCGGTGAACGCCCCGGCCTTGTAGCCGAAGAGCTCTGATTCAAGGAGTGTGTCGGGCAGCGCCCCGCAGTTGACCGCGATGAAGGGCCCATCCCGGCGAGGGCTCAAGGAATGGATGGTCCGCGCCACGAGCTCCTTTCCGGTTCCGGTCTCGCCCAAGATGAGCACTGTGCTGGGGCTTACCGCCACCGCGGGGACAACCCCGAAAACATTCTGCATGATGGGGCTGCGGCTGGTCAGATCCCCCAGGTGATGCCGCGCCTGGAGCTCCTGGCGCAGCTCTTCGAGCTCGGTCAGATCACGGAAGGTCTCTGCGCCGCCTGCGATTCGCCCCTGTCTGTCTCTCAGGACGGCCGTGGATACACTGATCGGGATCCGGCTGCCGTGTGCGTCGATGATATAACACGACTTGCCTATCACCGGCTTTCCGGACGCGAGGGTTCTGCGCAGGGCGCAATCGGTCTCGCACATGCTGGACCGGAACACCTCGGAGCAGAACCTGCCCAGAGCTTCATCGCGCGGGATGCCGGTGATCTCCTCGGCAGCCCGGTTGAACGAGGTGATGCGCCACTTGGCATCCACAGTGAACACCCCGTCAGAGATGCTCTCCAGAATCGAGTCTGTTGACGAAACTGCGGGACATGCTGCTTCTCTCTGTTTCTTCATGGCAATTCATGCCATCATACGCACATGGCCCCGGCATCGCAACTCATGTTTTCCTGGGCGCCCAAAACAATACTGCCGGCTCAGCACCCTTAGTCTTTCGGATACATGGCATCTATGTACCGGGAGTACTTCTGGGAAATCACCCTTCGCTTGACCTTGAGCGTCGGGGTGAGCTCGCCGGTCTCCTGGCTCCAGAGCGAATCGAGCACAGTGAACTTTCTGATCTGTTCCACTCGCGCGTAATCTCTCATGTTCGCTTCGATCTCTTTTTCAAAGAGCGCAACGACCTGCTCGTTGGAAACGAGCTCTTTGCGGCTGCCAAAGGAGATTCCCCGGCCCGAAGCCCATTTTTCGAGATTCTCGAACGAGGGCACGATCAGTGCGGAGAGGTACTTGCGGTTGTCGCCTATCACGGCCGCCTGCTCGATATAGGCAGAGGCCTGCAGAGAATTTTCGATGTTCTGGGGCGAGATGTTCTTGCCGCCCGAGGTGACGATGAGGTCCTTGATCCGGCCCGTGATCTTCAGGTATCCGTCCTTGTCGATCTCACCGATATCGCCGGTGCGGAAAAAGCCGTCTTTGGTGAAGACCTCTTTGGTTGCCTCTTCGTCCTTGTAGTAGCCCATCATGACCTGGGGACCCTTGATGAGCAGCTCGCCGCCCTCGCCGATCTTGCAGATCGTGTCCTTGACCGCAGGCCCCACAGTGCCCGGCTTGATCTTTGTGGGCTTGTTGCCGTTGGTCAGAGGAGTTGTTTCCGTGAGGCCGAACCCCTCCAATACCCGGATGCCCATGCCTAAGAAAAACTCGGCATCAGACACCGAGAGCGGCCCACCGCCTGAAAGGGCGCCCTGAAGCCGGTCCATGCCCAGTGCTGCCTTGAGCTTTGAAAAGATGATCTTGTCCGCGAGACGGTATCTGAACGCAAAGAACCCTGTCCTGGGCCGGTTGTTGCAGATGTAGGGCAGATTGCCGCGCGCGATGCCCATGGCCCAGTTGAACAAGGCCCTCTTGATCGGCGGAGCGCTGCCTATCTTGGCGAGGATCCCGTTGTGAACCCGCTCGTATATTCTCGGCACACTGACGATAAAGGTGGGACGGATCTCCTGGAAGTTTTCGAGCAGCTTGGTGACATCTTCTGCAAACGCAACCTTGTGGCCCAGAAAGATGGGGGCATAGTAACCCACGGTCCGTTCCAGAGAATGCGCCAGCGGCAGAAAGGAAAGGAACACATGGTCGCCCAAGAGGAAATCAGGATCAACGGCCTGAAGCTGGTTGACGTTTGACACGAAGTTCTTGTGAGAGAGCATGACCCCCTTGGGATTTCCGGTGGTACCCGAGGTGTAGATGATGGTCGCAAGGTCGTTGAACTCGATGGGCTTGAGTCTCTCGTCGAAATCGTTCTTGTGCTTGCTCCTGTAGGCCTTCCCTTCTTCCATGGCCGCGGCCAGGTCCATGACCCCCTCTCTTGCATCGGAGAGATCATCGAAGATGATCATCTGCTTGAGTTTAGGAAGCTGGCTCTTCACGGAGAGGATCTTGTCCAGGTGTTCGCGCGTCCCGGCAAAGCACATGATGGAATCCGAGTTGTCGATGATGTAACGGCATTCCTGGGCTGAGTTGGTGGCATAGATAGGCACGTTGACCGCCCCGATGGAGAGGATCGCGAGGTCCGCCACCCACCATTCGAACCGGTTGGGCGAGAACAGGGCGATTTTCTCCCCGGGCTTCACCCCTTTGGAGAGGAGAAAGTTTCCGAGGTTTCTCACCTTTTCGTTCATCTGGTTCCAGGACAGGTCCTCCCAGACTCCCTGCCTGTTTTTGAACGCTACGAGCGCCTTGTCTCCATACTCCTCCACCCGGTTCTGAAAGATCGCCCCCATGGATGTTTCCTTGAATGTGGCCATAATTACCTCCTTACAAAAAGATATGAGACCCGCAGCATTCAATAATAATAAATTGCTGATCAAGGTGAATCAAGATGCCCATCTATGTTTCTCTTTGAAAATACTCTATGAGATCGAAGAGGTCTTGGGTGCAGAGATTACCGGGGGTGAATGAACAAGACCGGGGGAGGACCGTGATCCTCCCCCGGCTCTTTACGCGAGAAACGCTAGTCTGTGGAAGCCGGATACATCTGCTCGATGGCGTCCTTGTACTTCTGGTTGATAACCCTGCGCTTGAGCTTCAGGGTGGGCGTGAGCTCGTCGGTTTCCTGGGACCATTCCTTATCGAGCAGGGTGAACTTGCGGATCTGCTCCACCCGGGCATAGTCCTTCATGTTGGCCTCGATCTCCTTGGCGTAGAGCTCGTTGACCTTTGGGTCTTTGATGAGGTCTGCGCGGGATGAGAAGTTGACGCCCTGTTCCTTGGCCCAGCTCTCGAGCTCGGGGAAGGCCGGCACTACCAGCGCGGAGAGGTACTTGCGGTTGTCGCCGATCACTGCCACCTGCTCGATGAAGTTCGAGGCCTTGAGGCTGTTCTCGATGTTCTGGGGCGAGATGTTCTTGCCGCCCGAGGTGACGATGAGGTCCTTGATCCGGCCCGTGATCTTCAGGTATCCGTCCTCGTCGATCTCGCCGATATCGCCGGTGCGGAAGAAGCCGTCTTTGGTGAAGACCTCTTTGGTTGCCTCTTCGTTCTTGTAGTAGCCCATCATGACCTGAGGGCCCTTGATGAGCAGTTCGCCGCCCTCGCCGATCTTGCTGATCGTGTCCTTGATTGCAGGACCCACAGTGCCCGGCTTGATTTTCCTGGGAGAGTTGGCGTTGGTCACCGGAGCGGTCTCGGTGAGTCCGAAGCCCTCGACAACCTTGATGCCCATGCCCAAGAAAAACTCGGCATCGGACACGGACAAAGGCCCGCCGCCCGAGAATCCGAACTCCAGCTTGTCCATGCCCAGGGCTGTCCTGAGCTTGGAGAATATGAGCTTGTCCGCGAGACGGTATTTGAATCCGAAGAAACCGGTCGGCTGCTTGTCGTTGCAGATGTAGGGCAGGTTTGCAGCGGCTATGCCCATGGCCCAGTTGAACATGGCCTTCTTGACCGGAGGAGCGCCTGAGACCTTGGTGAGAATGCCGGCATGGATCTTCTCGAAGAGCCTGGGCACGCTCACGATGCAGGTGGGATGCACCTCCTGGAAGTTCTCCACGATCTTGGAGAAGTCCTCGGCAAAATAGACCTTCATGCCGTAGCTCATGGGGGTGTAGTAGCCCACGGTGCGCTCGAAGGAGTGCGCGAGCGGCAGGAAGGAAAGGAAGGTGAGCTCGTCCGCCCGCTTGAACAGTTCGGTATCCACATTGTAGAGCTGCTGGACATTCGCGAAGAAGTTGTTGTGAGAGAGCATGACCCCCTTGGGGTTTCCGGTCGTGCCCGAGGTGTAGATGATGGTGGCCATCTCCGCGCTCTTGATGTCGCGGATCCTCTTGTCGAACTCGGCCTCCTGGGGATTCTTCGCGCCTTCCTTCAGGGCCGTGCTCAGCTCCAGCATGCCGCCGGCGGGTTTGTCGAGAGGATCGAAGCTGATGATGTCCTTCATGTTCGGGAGCTTGGATTTGACCGAGACGATCTTGTCGGTGTGCTCCTTGGTTGCTGTGAAGCACATCACGGCATCCGAGTTGTCGATGATGTACCGGGATTCTTCGGCCGAGTTCGTCGCATAGATAGGGACGTTGATCGCACCGATGGAAAGGATGGCCAGATCGGCCACCCACCACTCGTAGCGGTTCGGAGAAAACAGGCAGACCTTGTCGCCCGGCTTGATGCCCTTGTTGATGAGGAAGTAGCCCAGATTCCTCACCATCAGACCCATCTCTTTCCAGGAGACGTCGGTGTAAACGCCATCTTTCTTGTACGCCACGATGGCCCTGTCTCCGAACTGCTCCACCCGGTTATGAAACACCGCCGGGATCGATGTTTCTGCAAACTTTGCCATAATACCCTCCTTTTTCATGAGAGATCTATACAATGATGGTTGAATCATTTAATTTAAGTCCAGTGCATCTTACATGAATTCATAGATATGAATCAATCCTTATTTTATAGATCTGCCAATATCAGCTTCGTGTTGAGCCGATACAGGATTTGATATATATCAGCATTGATCAATAAGGTGTCAAAGGAGCCTTGAGAAAAGACGTGAAGATAACCGATGGCGAAGTTCTGCATGTGGCGGCCCTGGCCCGGATACGGCTCGATAACAGCGAGGCCCGGGGTTTGAGAAGCGATCTGGACAAGATCCTGGGCTATATGGACATCCTCGCGGCCGTGGACACCACGGGTGTGAACCCCACCCACCACCCGCTGCCTTTGGTCAATGCCATGAGAGACGACCGCGAGCAGGGATGCCAGGATCTGGCGGATGTTCTTCGGAACGCGCCGCAGCACGAGGACGGCTATATCGCGGTTCCCAGGGTCATCTGATAAGGGGAGGGGGAATATGCTTGAGACCGCGCGGCAATACAGGAGATGCAAGAAATCCCCGGTCGAGAAGACCAGGGCGTTTCTTGAAAAGATCCGCAGTGATACCTTTAACGCATTCATCACCGTAGACGAGGCAGGGGCGCTCCAGGGCGCGCAGGTCGCGGAAGAACTCCTGAAATCACCGGATGCGGGCGCACTGGCGGGAATCCCTGTGGCGATCAAGGACAACATCTGCACCCGCGGGGTGCGCACGACCTGCGCTTCCAAGATCCTCTCCGGGTTCGTCCCCACCTATGATGCCACTGTGGTGAAAAAGCTCAAGGAACAGGGCGCTGTCATCCTGGGCAAGACAAACCTTGACGAGTTCGCCATGGGCTCCACCACGACCTCGAGCATTGCCGGTCCCACCCGCAATCCCCGCGATCCGTCGAGAACGCCCGGCGGCTCCAGCGGCGGCTCGGGTGCGGCCGTGGCGGCCGGGCTGTGCGCGGGCGCGCTCGGATCCGATACCGGAGGGTCGATCCGCATGCCTGCAAGCTTCTGCGGCATCACCGGGCTCAAGCCCACCTATGGCTCGGTTTCCCGCTACGGGCTCGTGGCCTTCGCCTCTTCCCTCGATCAGATCGGCCCCATGGCGCCCACTGCCCGCGATGCGGCCGTGCTCTTCGATGCGATCAAGGGTTACGATCCCCTCGATTCCACCAGCGTGCCCCGGGACTACGGGCCCACCGACCTCGACGGAATCGACCTGAAAGGTTTGCGGATCGGCGTGCCCGAGGAGTTCTTTGGAGAGGGCCTGAACCAGGAGGTGAAGGCCGCAGTGCAATCGGGAATCGCTGTCTTGGAGGACATGGGCGGCCGAATAGTGGAGGTCGGACTTCCCCATGCCGGATACGGTGTGGCGGTCTTCTACATCGTGGCCACCGCGGAGGCGAGCTCGAACCTGGCCCGCTACGACGGGGTGCGCTACGGGCTGAGGGTCCAGGACCCACTCGACCTGGGCGATATGTACGCCAGGACGAGGGCAACGGGTTTTGGTCCCGAGGTCAAGCGCCGGATCATGCTGGGCACCTATGTGCTCTCGGCCGGGTATTACGACGCCTATTACCGGAAGGCCTCGCAGGTGAGGACCCTGATCGCTGAAGACTTCCGCAGCGCCTTTTCCCGGTGCGATATCATTGCGGGCCCCACCACGCCGGTCACGGCCTTCAGGCTCGACGAGATGATCGACGATCCCTTGAGCCTCTATCTCCTGGACATCTACACGATCCCCGCAAATCTCGCCGGCCTGCCCGCCCTCAGCATGCCCTGCGGCTTCGACTCGCTCGGCCTGCCCGTGGGCATGCAGCTCATGGCCCCGCACTTCCGGGAAGATCTCCTGCTCGGGGCCGGGATCTCGTTCCAGGACCGGACCGCATATCATCAGGAGGGGTCATGAAGGCCTATGACACGGTCATCGGACTGGAGGTCCACGCCCAGCTCCTGACCCGAACCAAGATATTCTGCGGGTGCTCCACACAGTCCGGGCTCCCTCCAAACACCAGCACCTGCCCGGTGTGCACGGGCATGCCGGGCACGCTTCCGGTGCTGAACCGGAAAGTTGTAGACCTCGGCATCATGCTGGGCCTCGCCACCGGGTGCCGGATTGCGTCTAGGTGCATCTTCGCCCGGAAGAACTACTTCTATCCCGACCTGCCCAAGGGCTACCAGATAACCCAGTATGAGCACCCCCTGTGCGAGGGCGGGACCATCCTGATCGAGACCGGGCAGGGTATCAGGAGGATCGGGATCACCCGGATCCACATGGAGGAAGACGCAGGGAAGACCATCCACGACGATAAGGCTCCTTCGAGCTATGTCGACTACAACCGATCGGGCGTGCCCCTGCTGGAGATCGTGTCCGAGCCTGATATCACGAGTTCGGACGAGGCGGTGGCGTATCTGCGGGAACTCAGGCAGATTCTCATGTACCTGGGCATCTGCGACGGAAACATGGAAGAGGGATCGTTCAGGTGCGATGCCAACGTGTCCGTGAAGCCGGCCGGCTCTTCCCGGCTCGGTACGCGCACCGAGCTCAAGAACATGAACTCCTTCCGGAACGTCCAGAGGGCGCTCCAGTACGAGATCGAGCGGCATATCGAAATCAGGGAGTCCGGAGGCGAGGTGGTCCAGGAGACCCTTTTGTGGGACCCCTCCCGCAGTGTCACCGCATCCATGCGGTCGAAAGAAGAGAGCCGCGACTACCGCTATTTCCCCGAGCCTGATCTCGTGCCTGTTGAGATCGACACTGCCTGGATCGACGGCGTTCGCTCCGGCCTGCCCGAGCTGCCTTTTGCCAGAAGAAAGAGATTCATCGAGCAGTACGGCCTGCCCGCCTATGACGCGGGCGTGCTCACCCAGGCAAAGACCGTTGCCGACTACTACGAAGAATGCGTACGACTGCTGGACAAGCCGAAGGAGCTCAGCAACTGGATCATGACCGAGGTGATGAGGGTGCTCAACGAGCAGGGGATTCCCATCACGGGCCTGAACGTGAGCCCAAAGATGCTCACCGGCCTGATCGTCCTGATCAAAAAGGGGAGCATATCCGGATCCATGGCAAAGGAGGTCTTCGCCGAAATGGCTGCCACCGGAGAAAGCGCGGAGAGCATTGTCGAGAAAAGGGGCATCGGGCAGATCAGCGACGAGCAAGAGCTCCAGTCCCTGGCGCAGGAGATCATCAACTCCCATCCGGACGAGGCCCGCAAGTATTGTTCGGGAAAGACGGGGCTCCTGGGGTTCTTTGTGGGCATGCTCATGAAAGCCACCCAGGGAGAGGCGAACCCGAAGCTCGCGAGCAGAATCATGAAGGAGCTGCTGGAGGGATGAAAAAACTGCACATTTCCGATACCGATCAGATTCGTGCCGGCGAGGTGACGGATGTGTACTTTGTCCGGACAGAGAAGATCCTTAAGGAAAAGAACCTGGACAAGCATGTATGCATGGAGATCTTTCTCAAGAAGCTCCCGGAGAGGGAATACCGTTGGGGGGTGTTCGCCGGCCTCGAAGAGGTGTGCGTGCTCCTGGAGGGGAGGCCGGTCACGGTGAGCGCCCTTCCCGAGGGGAGTGTGTTCTTTGCCCAGACTCCGGTCATGACTATCGAAGGCGCATATCTTGACTTCGGCGAGCTGGAGACTGCGATCCTGGGCTGCCTGTGCCAGGCCTCGGGCATCGCCACCAAGGCCTCGCGCTTCCGAGTTGCCGTGGGCGGAAAGACCCTGATGAGCTTCGGAGCCAGGCGCATGCATCCCGCCATAGCCCCCATGATCGAGCGTGCAGCCTTTATCGGAGGATGCGACGGCGTCTCGGCCGTTGCAAGCGCACGGCTCATTGGCGAGGAGCCGTCGGGCACCATCCCCCATTCTCTCGTCCTCATCGTGGGCGACACCGTGGAGGCTACGAAGGCTTTTGACGAGGTGATCGACGGGAGTGTACCCCGGGTATCGCTGATCGACACTTTTCAGGATGAGAAATTCGAGGCTGTCCGCGTGGCGGAAAACCTGGGGGCGCGCCTGTTCGGCGTCCGGCTCGACACCCCCTCGTCCCGGAGAGGCGATTTCTTGAACATTCTCAAAGAGGTCCGCTGGGAGCTCGATCTCCGGGGCTTCACCGGAGTGAAGCTCATTGTCTCGGGCGGTCTCGATATCCCCGACGCGCTCGAGCTCAAAGACGTGGTTGACTCATTCGGCGTGGGCACGCACATCTCAAGCGCGGCAGTGCTCGATTTTTCCATGGATATCGTGGAGATAGAGGGCAAGCCCCTGGCCAAGCGGGGCAAGCTCTCGGGCAGAAAGTCCGTGCTGCGCTGCCCGTCGTGCAGGGAGGATGTCGTGGTGCCCTACGGATCGGCGCTCAGGTGCGGGTGCGGCGGCGAGCCCGTATCCCGGCTGGTGAGCATCATGGAATCGGGCCGCGTGGTATACGATTTCCCCACGCCCCGGCAGATTCGGGCCCGGTGCATCGAAGAACTCGATGCGCTTCGCAACGGCGCCCCGAGAAAGGAATTTCTCGGTCTATGATAAGCCCCTTTTTCTTCGAGAACAACACCCTGTCAATCCTTGACCAGCGGATGCTGCCGGAAAAAGAGGTCTGGATTCCCTGTAGGGAATCGGACGACGTGGCCCAGGCCATCCGGACCCTTGCGGTACGAGGCGCCCCGGCCATCGGGATCGCAGCCGCGTATGGATGCGCTCTTGCCGCCCGCTCAGGCAGGAGCAGCCTGGAAAGGGCCGCACAGACCCTTATCAGTGCACGCCCAACAGCGGTCAACCTTTCCTGGGCTGTCCGCAGGGTGCTCGATGCGCTCGCCGACATACCGGAAAACGGATTGTACGGCGCGGCCCTGCATGAGGCCCGGGAGATCTGGGAAGAAGAGAAACAGGCCAACGAGGCCATGGCGCGGATCGGGACTGTCCTTTTTCCTGAAGGCAAGGCGTGCTCTGTGCTCACCCACTGCAATGCCGGCTCGCTCGCGACCGGGGGTATCGGCACGGCCCTGGGCGTTGTCCGCAAGCTCTACGAGCAGGGCAAGCTCTTAAGGGTCTATATGGACGAGACCAGGCCCCTGCTGCAGGGGGCCAGGATCACGGCCTATGAGATGTGCCGCTTAGGCATACCGGCCACGCTCATCACGGACAGCATGGCGGGCTGGCTCATGAAGCAGGGCCGGATCGACGCCGTGATCGTGGGAGCCGACCGCATCGCGCGCAACCTCGACACCGCCAACAAGATCGGCACCTATTCGCTTGCCGTGCTCGCCCGCAGCCACGGCATTCCGTTCTATGTCGCAGCGCCTTTGTCCACCTTCGATCCCCATATCGCGACCGGTGCAGAGATCCCCATCGAGGAGCGCCATAAGGAAGAGATCCTCTCGTTTAAGGGATGCAGGTGCGCACCCGAGGTGGAGGTGTTCAACCCGGCATTCGACGTGACCGGTCACGAGCTGATCACCGCGGTCATCACCGAAAGAGAGGTCCTGTATCCAAACAGCGGGGGCCGGGCTTAAGATTCTCCCAGGAGGATATGCTCCCCGGTCCGATTCTTGGCCATGCCTTTTTTAACTCCCGGTCCGGCAGGGAAGATCACGCCTCCCGGGCCCCGGCTGGTAAAGGCCGCCTTCAGGAAGGCATCCCGGCAGGCTTTCGTCCGTTGCCGTTTGCCCGATCGGAGATGATGAGGCGGTACTCGCCCTTGAACCACTCCTTCTTGAGAGTCCGGTCTTCGGTAACAGACAGCTCTTCTTGCTGAAGGAGGTTGAAGAAGTCCTGTTCGTAAGTCACCCTGCCAAAGTCGATGGTAGTGACGTATTTCAGGCGGGGCTTGATGAAGTCGAGCAGGGGCGAGCGGTGTTTGAACATGGTCTGGAAGAACACGACCTTGCCCTCTGGCCTGAGCCAGGGCTTGATCCTCTCCAGCACGAGCTGCTGGTTGTGAAAGAGCATGAAGCTCATGCTGAAGAGTATATAGTCGAAATACTGATCCTGAGGCGGCACATAGGACTCCACGGCCGAATACTGCACCTTGATGTTGTCGCTCAGATTCCACTGCCGGATGAGATTTCTGCAGTGCTTCAGATACTGCCGGTTGATATCGATGCCGGTGATGTCGAGCCCTTTGGATCTGATCAGCCCGTGGTACTGCCTGATCATGATTCCGTTGCCGATGCCCACGTCGAGGATTCTTGAGCCCGGGGGAAAGAACTCCAGACAGTTCTGATAACAGATATGCGTCACATCATCGATTATGAGCTTGTAGAGATAATTGATCATTGCACCAATCCTGTAAGCATAACAATAATGGTAAGGATGCAAGAGTGAAAGCACAAGTAATTATCAGGCAGGTTTTATTAAATAAGGATGGTTATTCGGTATGATAGGATCGCCGCGCAGAAAAGGCCCCGCTTTTTATGCGCAGGAGTTCCACGGTGTATACCGAGGATCTTGTCTGACAAGAATGCCCGATCATGGCCGCTGCCTGCCGAGCATTACCTTCAGCGCTGAGAAAACACCAACAGGGAGTATTCTCATACCGAAAGACATCCAGCTCTTTGAGGGGGGATCGTACCGGGGATTCTCCTCCATGATGATGGCGCGCTGCCTGCAGACCTCCACGCATAGCCCGCATCCAATGCATTTTTCAGGATCAAACACATGGACAGAGTCCTGAAGCCCGTGGGCGTTCGTGTTGCACACCCGCGCGCACAGGCCGCAGCCGGTGCAGAGATCTTCGTCCACACGCGCCAGGAAGTGGGGATGGGCCAGGGAAACCCGGCCTCCGTAATGGTTGATCGACTCGATATAGTGGCAGCAGCAGCCACAGCAGGTGCACACGGCGTTGGGGTTGGAGGGCTCGAGGTTTGCCGCCATGAACACGAGGTTCTTCTTCCACCGCTCGCGCACGATCGAGTGCATCTCTTCCCTGTTCACCCTCTGGCCGGTCCCGGCTTCCACCGCGGAGAGCGCAAAGGACCCGAACACCAGGCATCCGTCTTCGGCGGAGGCCCTCCTGCAGGGGTCGCCGGAAAAGAGCCCGGACTGCCTGCACTGACAAACGTTCAGAACCGCCATGTGCTCGTGCGAGGCGATCATCCTCGACATGAGGTCTGCATCAACTACGCGGCTCTTCTGCTCGACCGTGCTCTGCAGGGGAATATTGCGGATTACGGGGCTGGGCCTTGTGTTGTATCCGCTCGTGTATCCGGTCGCATACAGGGCGTTGATGAGCCGGGCGTATCGGCGGTGCCAGGGCGTGTCGCTGCCGTCCATGAGGAGATACTCGAACATTCCCGGGATCAGCGGAAGCAGTGCATATCCCCGCTTCGTGCTCAGGATGACCCTTCGCTCCGCCATGGTGTTGAGGAGCGCAGCCGCTTTACCGGGGGGCATCTTGGCCCTGCGGGCGATGGTATTCACAGACCGGGGGATGTAGTAGGGGAGATGAACGGCCAACCCCGCCTCTTTTGGGGTAAAGAGGTGCGAAACGATCTCCAGGAGACGATCGCTCAAAGGCGGCCCAAGGAGCCAGACCGAGCTGAAGACCTTTGCCAGCTTTTTGTGCTCGGCGTGAATTGAATTTTTATCCATAAAAACACATCCCTTTTCATCCTCGCAGGACCAGGACGATCCAGGAGAAAAGGCATCCGATCTCAACTGATTGTTATATACACTATTTTTCCTGAAGGCAGTAGGGAATAACATGAATCGCATCTTGATGAGAATCATGTTATTCTCATCTACGATATTACAAAAAAGGTGCTGATACATATGGAATGGTTGGCAAAAAGCGGTGTTGTCGGATACGTTCTCGTGGGCATTTCCATTATCACCTTGGCTGTATTTCTCGAACGCCTGGCTGTCCTCCACCGGGAACGCAAAAGGCTGAGGCAAGGCAGAGGCATCTTGGAAAAGGTCACCCGGATGATCAGGGAAAATGCAGGGATGCCGGGAAGCCAGCTTGCGGAACTCATCTCGTTGAAGATCGAGGACAAGATTGAGCAGCTCTCTTCGAGCATCACGTTTCTGCGGCTGTCCTCGACCATTTCTCCGCTGCTCGGGCTCCTGGGAACCGTGCTCGGCATGATCAAGGCGTTCAAGCAGGTATCGGAGATGGGCGGCTTGGTGAAACCCTCCGTACTTGCCTCAGGCATATGGATGGCGCTGCTGACCACGGCTGAAGGCTTGATCGTCGCAATAGCCGCGTTCTTTATGTACCACTATCTCCAGCACCTCGTAGGAAGGATCGAAAAAACCATTGCACGCGAGGCCGAGGTGAAGATCCTCGAGTACAGTAATGACCAGATGGCCGGGATACAGGGTAAATGATCAGGATACGCCATAAACCGAAAAAAAACAGCGACTTCATGAGCATCGAGATGACGCCTCTGGTGGATGTCGTCTTTCTCCTGCTCATCTTCTTTCTCCTGACCACGTCGTATATCAACCCGAGCATGGATCTGAACCTGCCCGAGGCAAAGACCTCGCAGATCAACGATCATGTGGATCCCTATACCATAGCCATTGCACAAGACGGGTCGTTCACGATCAATCAGGCGCCTGCCGTGCTCGGGGATATCGCGAAGATACCTTCTGGCAGCGACGTGCTCGTACTTGAAGACAAGGCCGGACCGTTCGGCGTGTTTATCGGGGTCCTCGATACGCTCAGGGAAAACGGGCATAGGAAGATCTCCATTGTAACCGATGAAAAGGCCGATTAGGATTCTCGCCTTTGTCCTGGTTTCAGCGGTCATGCACATGGGCGTTTTTCACCTGTTTGAGGGGATCGCGGTGAACCGCCCGGCGCATGAGCCTGTCCAGGTGTCCCTGGTCTCGCAGAAGGCCCCTGAAAAAACCATTCTCGCCGAATCACCGAAGCCGAAACCAAAACCCGAGCCCAGACTCGAGCCGAAGCCGGTTCAGGAGCCGGCTCGGGAGCCTGAGCCCCAGGAACCCCGCGAGGCTCCCGTGGAAGCGGCGGAACCAGTGATCAAGAGCAAGACATCCGCCTTTGAGGAGCCCTCTCACGAGATCGGGACGGTGGATTCCCGGATAGTGGCGGCCGCCTACGAGAGACAGGTGGCCGAGATCATCCGCCGCAACCTTCAGTATCCGTCCAATGCCAGAAGAAGGGGAATCGAGGGCACGGTGCTCGTGCGGTTTGTTATCGAGGGCCGGGGCAGGGCGGCGGATATCCGGATCGTACGGTCATCCGGGGCACGGATCCTCGACAGAAACGCGCTGGAGTCAATCGCGAAATGCAGCTTTCCTCCTCCGCCCGGCAGCAGCGTCGAGATCAGTCTGCCCATCACCTTCCGGCTCATCAAGGAGAGGTAGTGTGCGGAGTCGTCCCATCCGGCTCTCATCGTGATTTGCCGCGAGCCCACGGGCGGCCTCGTTCCACGCCTGGACAGGGACGTGCCCCTATCGTGCCGTCGAATTCACTGAGAGCGAATCGCCCGGAGCTGCGGACGCGGTTGCCCGGCTCTTCTGGCGCAAAGGTGGGCCGGATCTCTGAACCTGTTTTTTCAGCAGAGCCCTCATTCTATGGCGAGCATCACGCTCGAGGCCTTGATCACGGCGGAGATCTCTTTCCCCTCCGCGATCTTCATGGCCTCGGCCGACTGCCTGGTGATGATGGAGACGATCTGAATGCCGCCCGGCAGTTCCACGATCACCTCGGTGTTGACCGCACCCGGGGTCACCTTTTTCACCGTGCCTTTGAGGACATTACGCGCACTGAGCTTTGTCATCTTCGTACCCTCCTCATCATACATAGTAGCCCCGGCCTCGTGAAAATCAGCACTCTTGGGCGTCTGGCCTTCTTTCGCGGCAGAGAGGATCGGGCTCTTCCGGCTGGACACCCCTCAAGTCTTGGCCCAGCCGGTCCGAGCGCCGGGAATATGCAAAGAGTCCTCTTTTCTCCGGATTGTACCCCTCAAGAGGGCAAACCCGCTCTACCTCGTCTTTCGGGCGATCCGTGCCGCGAGCAGCACCGGGTCGTACACCGGTGAGAAGGGCGGGGCATAGGCAAGATCGAGATCGAACACCTGGTCTATGGTCATGCCGCAGAAGATAGCGGTCGCATAGACATCGATCCGTTTGACTGCCTCCGGCCTGCCCGCAAGCTGAGCGCCGAGAACGCGCCGGTCTTTTTGGCTCACGATCACCAGGGAGTCCAGGGGGGAAGACCCGGGATAATACCGGGCCCGGTCTCTTGAAGTGACCGTGACTTTCTCGGGTTCGAGCCCGAGCTCCCGGGCCTGGTCGAACGAGAGCCCGGTCCGGGCCACTCCCAGATCGAAAACCCTGGTGATGGCCGTGTTCAGGACACCGGCAAAGGCCTGGCGCACGCCCGCGATGTTCATGCCTGCGATGAGCCCCTGTTTGTTGGCCTTGAGCGCGAGCGGGGCATGGACCTCGATCCCGAACACACTCATCCGGGCCGTGGCGCAGTCGCCGGCTGCATAGATTCCCTCGGCATCGGTCTGCATGAACTCATCTACCCTCACGGCCCGGCTGACTCCCAGGGCGATCCCCGCATTTTGGGCAAGATCGCTGTTCGGCTCCACGCCCAGGGTGAGCAGGACCGCGTCGAACTCGACCACATCGGAATCAAGCACGACTCCGACCTTTTCTCCCCGCTTTTCCAGGCCCACGAACGGCTTTCCGAGGTTCAAGGCGACTCCGTGACCAGAGAGCCTGCCTTTAATGATGTCGGAGATCTCTTTTTCAAACGAGCGGTGGAGATCTTCACGGCGGTGGATCAGGGTGGTGTCGATCCCGAGCCCGCGGAACTGCTCCGCAGCCTCCAGCCCGATATACCCGCCTCCGATCACGGCGAAACTCCGGGGCCTGCGCCTTGTCATGAAGTCCATGATATTCCGGGCATCGGTGAGGTCGTTCATGGTAAAGACGTTTCTCAATCCGCGGATATCGATCCCCTGGGTTCTGGGGCGCGCCCCGGACGCGAGGACGAGCCGGTCCCAGGACTCGACCCGGGAGATTCCTTTGTGCTCGACGGTCACAGTGCGCAGGGCAGGGTCGATTGCCGTGACCGTATGACCGGTCCGCACGTCGATCTTGCGCTTTTCCCGCGCTTCATTGACCGAGAGCTCCAGCAGATCATCCAGGGAGCCGACCGCCCCCCCTACGAAGTAGGGGATTCCGCACGCGGCGTACGAGATGTACCGGCCCCGTTCAAAGACCACGACCTCGTGTTCCGGCCTCAGGCGTTTGATCTGGCTTGCAGCACTCATGCCCGCCGCGTCGCCGCCGATAACCATGACCCTCATGTCTGCCACCTCCTTCTGCTCTGATTCTCGCGAATGCCTGTCTCATGGTAAGAAGTCCGGCCCCTGCCGCCGGCCCGGGGAGACATCCCCGGGCCATACAGCGAAGCGCCTGCCCATGAGTCTATTTTTTCTTTTTCCCGCCGCCCCACAGCGGGTCGTCTCCGAAACGTCTGAGCCACCAGTCCTTACCTGAAAGATACTTTGCGACTTCTTGTTCGGCAAAGGAAAACCGGTAGTCCCTGCAGTACGAGACAAGGGTCTCGTAGGCGGCGATCAGCCCTTCCGTCATTTCCCTGCAGAGCTCAGGGTTTTCCCTGCACCTGTCCGGATGCCATTTCAGGATGAGCCGCCGATAATTCGCCCTGATCTCTCCCATGGTCGCGCTCTCGGGAAGTTCCAGCAGTTCCCTCGCTCCGGTGATCTCCTCGTATCTGCCCATATGAAAACCTGATAAGATATTTATCCTTTTGCGCCGCGCACGACCACAAAGGACCCTTTCCCATACCCAGACTCGACCGGTTCGTCACCCGCGACCTCGGCCAGCTCGCGGAATATGGTCTGCCTGATCTCGAAATCCCGGAAACCTGCCTTGCTCATGGCATCGAGGACCTCATCGACGGCGTAGAAATCAGCCTGCCGATAAAAGACATTCTCGTCCCGGTGCTCCAGGTAGATGCGGCCGATCGGGCTGTTGCGGTCGATAAAGCCCACGAGGAGAAATCCTCCCGGGCGGAGAATTCTGGATGCCTCCTGGAACGCCTGGTCCAGGTCATCCACAAAGCAGATGACTGTGACCATGAGGGCGTACTCGAATGCTTCACTCCTGACAGGCAGCTGCTCTGCAATGCCGCCTGCAACCTTGAGCCCCCGTGCCCGTGCCATATCACTCATCGAACGGCTCGGCTCGATGACTGATTCGATTCCGAGCGGTACGGCGAACCTGCCGGTTCCCGCTCCGATCTCAATGCCGCGCCCGCTGCGCGGGACCAGAGACCCGACCGCTCTCAATTCCGCCTCGTAGACAGAGCGGTTTTCCTCGAACCACCTGTCGTACTCGTCCGGATACTGCTGAAACGATCCTGTTTTCATCATATCACCCCCTTATTCTATACGCTGCCTGAGAGCCTGCTTCAATATGCTATATCACCAGCACCGGTCATTTGGATGAGGATCAAGGACGGAACAGCCATTGTTCTGCCCAAGAGTATTCCCTGTTGACTGGAGAGGCGCGAAGGCAGATGATAATCATATCTGACTGATAATGAAAGGAATGGTAACCCATGTCACCTGATCCATTGACCCCGTATGGCAACCGGCCCATGGTCACCCCCATTGTCAATGCCGTGAACTATGAGTATTCTTCGTTCGAGGTTCTCCGGCAGATCACCGACGGCGAGATCGACGGCTACACCTACCACCGGGACGACAATCCCACGGTCCGGGAGGTAGAGCACATGATAGCGGCCCTGGAGGGAGCGGACGACTCGGTCATCTGCACCTCGGGCATGGCCGCCTGCACCATGGTGTACCTGACCTATCTGAGCGCGGGCGACCACCTGATCATCTTCCACGACACCTATGGCGCCAACTACAAGGTGTCGCTGATCCTCGAGCGCCTGGGCGTCAAGATCACCTGGATGGATGCGGACAGGGCGGGCGATATCGACAATGAGCTACGGCCGGAAACCCGGATGATCTTCCTGGAGACCCCGAGCAACCCCCTGTGCAAGGTCATCGATATCCGCGCGGTAAGGAACGCGGCAGATAAGGTCGGCGCCATGGTGGTGGCGGACAACACCTTCGCCACCCCCTATCACCAGAATCCGCTCGAGCTGGGCGCCCATCTGGTGATTCACAGCGCCACCAAGGCCCTGGGTGGGCACAACGACCTCATGGCGGGCGTGATCGCCGGTTCGAAGCAGTACTACGACGATCTCTGGTTCACCCGCCAGGCGATCGGCACCACGCTCGATCCCCATTCCGCCTTTCTGCTCGCCCGGGGGATCAAAACCTTCGAGCTCAGGGCCGCGGCCATGTCCGCGAACGCCCAGGCAGTCGCCGAATACCTTTGGGGCCATCCCAGGATCCCGCGCATCTTCTATCCCGGTCTCCCGGAAGACCCCGGCCATGAGACGGCCTCGCGTCAGATGCACAAAGGCTTCGGCGGAATGATGGCCTTTGACGTGGGAGACACCCAGGAAGATGCCAAGGAATTCATCCGGAACCTGAAGCTCGTCTGCCACGCAGTCAGCCTCGGGGCCACGGAGTCACTCATATGCATCCCCTATCTGACCACCATGCTCTATCTGCCGCCCGAGCGGCGGACGATATTCGGCGTCAGGGAAAACACGGTCCGCCTCTCCGTGGGCATTGAGCCGGCGGAAAGCATTCTCGAAGACCTGAGCCAGGCGCTCTTAAGCTTCTAGGCGAGCCATGGGAAGGCTGCGGATCACCGCCCTGGTCGAAAACACCGCTGCGGACAGCTCCCTCCTCGCAGAGCACGGACTGTCCGTCTGGATCGAAAAGGACGGGCAGCGCTTTCTCTTCGACACCGGCCAGGGAGGTGCGCTCGCCCGAAATGCAGGAGTCTTGGGGATTCGCCTGGACAGCGCCGGCGCCGTGCTCCTGAGCCACGGACACTACGACCATACGGGCGGACTGGTCCATGTTCCGCTCGGAGAGAGCTCTCCGCTCATCTATGCACATCCAGGAGTCCTCGGGTACAAATTCTCCCGGGGACCCGGCGGGCCGGCGCATGATATCGGGATGCCGTCCCGAGTCAGAGACATGATGCACTCATCGCCCCGTGTCCGGTGGACCGAGGGACCGACAGAGGTATGGCCCGGGTTTTTCCTCACCGGGTACATCCCGCGCGAGAACGATTTCGAGGATACCGGGGGGCCCTTTTTCGCCGATGCCGATTGCCGGACCCCGGACGAGCTGCCCGATGACCAGGCGGCTTTCATCGATACCCCTGGCGGGCTCGTGGTGCTCCTGGGATGCGCCCACTCGGGCGTGGTAAACACCCTGTGCTATATCGGCAAGCTTTCGGGCCGGAGCCGCTTCCGAGCCGTGATGGGGGGCATGCACCTCGTATCGGCATCGAGAGAGCGCATGGACAGGACCGTGGAGGCATTCAGGAAATTCGGCGTCCCGAAGCTCTTTCCGGCTCACTGCACCGGTCTGGAGGCGACCGGACGTCTCTTCCGCGAGTTTCCCGGAAGATGCTTCCCGTTTTCCAGCGGAACGGTTCTGGATCTGGAGGAGGGTGGAGGTGGCTGATTCCTATGCGACTATGATCAGATCCCTGGTGGGGCGCCGATGCATCTTTGTGCCCGGCGTGCGCGCACTGATTCTCGACGATCAGGGCCGGGTACTCCTCCAGCACCGGTCCGATACCGGGTGCTGGGGCCTGCCCGGAGGATCTGTGGAACTCGGGGAGACAGCGCTTGACGCCCTGAAGCGGGAAGTGTTCGAGGAGACCGGGCTCATGGTTGTCTCGGCCGAGCCCATGGCCCTGTACTCGGGCCCTGGGCAGCGGTTCGCCTATCCCAACGGAGACGAGGTCCAGTGCTTTGCCGTAGCCTTCATCGTTCGCCGGTGGGAAGGCGTTCCGCGCGCAGACGGGATCGAGGGCACGCAGGTGCGCTTCTGGTCCCGCGACCGGTTTCCCGGCAACCTGGCTCCCGTGCATGTCGAGACGCTTGCGGATCTCGAGCGGTACCGGGGGATGTTTCTTCTCTCCGGAGAGAACTGCTCAAAATGACGGGAGGCGGACAGCCGCGCCCGGTTTTTTACGTGCATGAAAAAGGAGGAATCACCTGAGGGAGAACAGACATGAGTGATCAGAAAGCATCATACTTGGTCCCCACAGACACCATCGACTGCGACCATGAACGGATCGTGACAAAGGCGGGCGAGCTCACCAGGAGCTGTACCTCGGCGAACGAAAAGGCGCTTCATCTCTTTACCTTTGTCCGCGATGCCATCCCCTACAATCTCTACATGATCTCGGTCTTCAAGGAAGATTTCAGGGCCTCGCGTATCCTTGAGTGGGGCAAGGGGTACTGCGTCCAGAAGGCGGTGCTGCTCGCCGCGCTCGCGCGGGCCTCAGGCATCCCGTCGCGCCTGGCCTTTGCGCGGATCAGAAACCACAAAATTCCGGAGAGGGTCGCCAGGCTCATGGGAACCAATGTCTTTCCCCGCCACGGATACACCCAGCTCCTGCTGGACAACACCTGGGTGAGCGTCGCCCCGACCTTCGACTCAGCCCTGTGCCAAAAGATCGGGGCGCCGGTGGTCGGTTGGGACGGCCGGAGCGACGCCGTGCTCCCGATCCGGGATCTCAAAGGGGATGCGTACATCGAGTATGTGGAAAAGTTCGGCGCCTTTGCGGACCTTCCCTTTGGCTGGATCGTGGCCGAGACGTCGAAAAGGGTGGGCACGGACAAGAGGCCCTGGATCACGAAAGAGGACGCTCTGAAAGCTTGAATACTCCCCCAAGTCAACGGGGTGCATGGGTCAAATCAGGGTGCCGGCCGGGGGAACCGGACTGAAAGGGACTGCGCGCCTAGCGCGAGACATGCGCGCTTTTCTTCTCCCCTGAGCGGACCCTCCCGCGGTGGCCTCGGGAGGGTCTCTGTGCTCTGCTCTTGTCCTGGGCATACATGCTCTCGTCCGGCCAGATGACAGGGATCTTCATGCCGAGGTACTTCTCGATCGACTCCAGGGCATAGACAAAGCGTTCGCAGGCCAGTGACACGGCCTTTCCCTGCTTGCCCGCCCGCGCGGTCCTGCCGATCCGGTGGACATAGTCCTCGCAGTCTTCCGGCAGGTCGTAGTTGATGACCAGATCGAGGTCGTCCACGTGCAGGCCCCGGGAGGCTACATTTGTTGCCACCAGGAGGCGGATCCTGCCCGACTTGATGCCCTCGATCACCTTGAGCCGCTCCTTTTGCGGGAGATCGCCGGTGATGAAGTCGCAGTCCATCCCGTTTCGCTTGAGCCGGCGCGCGATATCGACCGTGGTCTGCTTCATGTTGGTGAAGATCAGGCAGTTCTTCGGTTGCTCCTGTGCCAGGACTCCCAGGAGAAGAGGAAATTTCTCTTCATTGCTTACATGATAGAGCTCCTGGGTGACCGTGTCCACGGTCAGATGCTCAGGGGCGATCTCGACCTCGGCAGGCTCATTCATGAACCGCCAGGCGAGCTCCTTGACCAGGAAACTCAAGGTCGCGCTGAAGAGCATGGTCTGGCGCTTGTCCGCAGGAGGCATGGCGCGGAGCATCTTCTTCAGATCAGGGATAAACCCCATGTCGAAGAGGCGGTCCGCTTCGTCGATCACGACAATGCCCACATCCCGGAAATTCAGCCTGCGGGACTGGTGAAAGTCCAGGAGCCTGCCCGGGGTGCCCACGATGATCGTCGCGCCCTCTTTGAGCTGCCGCTCCTGGGTCTTGTACCCCACACCGCCGTAGATGCAGGCGACCTTGTAGTCGAGGTGGGCCCCGAGAAGCCTTGCCTCTTTTTCCACCTGGGTGGCGAGCTCACGGGTGGGAACGATGATGAGGGCCTTCTTTGCCTTGAGATGGCGCAGGTTTCGGAAGATGGTGATGAGAAACGCTGCAGTCTTTCCGGTCCCGGTCTGGGACTGGGCGCACACGTCGGTTCCGTTCAGACTGTGTTTGAAGGTGGCTTCCTGTACCGGTGTGCATTCGGTGAAGCCGGCGTCGCGGATTCCGAGCAGAATCCGTTCGTCAAGCGGTAATTCCGTAAATTGCATTCAGACTCCTTGGGAGGAAATGTTAAGTTTGTATCGGCAAATTGTACCTGATTTCATGAACAATATTCTATTTTGTTCAGGAACACTACCATATTCCACCGGAATGTCAAGACAAAAAAAGCAGCATAAAGCCTGCGAGAGAGCCTTTCGGATCGCGGGTGTCGCCTTATGTGCAGGGCCAGAGCCACAGGGTAAGGGCTGCGGCAGCCAAGGTCAGGGCTGTGACGACAGCGCCTGTGGGAGCATGATTGCGCCAGCTTATGCGAATGCCGTGAGCAGCCGCGGATTCCACCACGATGATGTTCGCGATGCTGCCCACGATGAGCAGGTTGCCTGCAAAGGTGCTGCTCAGCGCCAGTACAGGTCCGGCGAGGGGATGGCTCGCAACGGGCAGCAGGAGCATGGTAGCGGGAACATTGGATACTGCGTTGCTGAGCAGGATTGTTATGGAAAAGAGCCATCCGGGATGTGCCGGATCGATCCCATGCCCGAGCAGCTCGCTCATCACCAGTTCAGGCACACCGGTCTGTGCAAGGGCGTGATTCACGATGAAGAGGCCGCAGAAGAGCACCAGGACCTGCCAGTCAACCAGGCCCAGCATGGTGCGGGAATGCAGCTTGCGGCTCATGAGAAGCAGTCCTGCCGCAGCAAGCGCTGAGATGTCTCTCGGCAGGCCGGTGAAGAGGAAGATGACGAAGAGCAGTCCGGCGATAAACAGGGCCTTGCATGATTCCCAGCCGTTCCAGGGCTGAAGGTCACCGGGACGCTCCTCCGGGCAGCCTTCTTTGTTGCGCCACCGTGCTCGGTACTGCCAGGTGATGACGGCCCAGATGATCGCCAGGCCCAGGAGCGAGGGGATGCCGGCCATGACGAGATAGCCGGAAAAGGAAAGTCGAAGGGTCTGGCCGATGAGGATGTTCTGTGGATTTCCGATCAGAGTGGCGGCAGAGCCGACATTTGCTGCGCATGCAACGGCCAGGAGATAGGGTACCGGGTCGAGCCTGCGGCGTCTGCAGGTTTGGATAAGGACCGGCGGAAGCGCCAGGCATACAATGTCGTTCATAAACACTGCAGAGAGCACGCCGGTGAGGAGTATGACCGCAGCCAGGAGCAGGGAAGGGGAGGTCTTCAGAGAAGTAACGGCCTCAGCGGTCCGGGTGTAGAAGCCTCCCAGGCGCAGCTGCGCAGAGATCACCATAAAGGCGAACAACAGAGTGATCGTGGAAAGGTCGATGGACCTTGCCGCCTGGTCAAGGCTCAGGGCCCCCCCTGCGATAAGCGCAATGGCGCCCAGCAGGGCCACTCCGGTTCGATCGAGCTGAAGACGCGGGAGTCTTCCCAGCAGCATACCGATATACACCACGATGAAGACAGTCACCACTGCCTGCGCCATGGGAGCACATTATTCCAGTCGAGGGGGCAAGGGCAATATCGAAATGCAAAGGATATTTCAGGGGTGGTGGGGTGGGGGGGGACTGACGGATCTGCTTTTTACATAAAAACGAACCGGGAAGGCACTGATCGATGCCGGCCGGATGCCGGGAATGATCCTCAGGCTACAGGGGGTTACGGCAGCAGCGTTGTTTGTCGAGGAGAAAACCTTTCCCTTTCCATGGGAATGTCCATTGGGGAATTTCACCGTCCATTGATTTATCTGCAGAGGCTGTGGGATAATGCCATGTTGCATCCAAAGAAGAATTCACAAAAACAATAGGAAGTGACGATATGACCACAATACTTGTTTTGTACCATTCACAAGGGGGGAACAACAGGAAGATGGCCAGGGCGGTAGCAGATGGCGTCAACTCCATCGAGGGGGCCGGCGCGAACCTCAAAGACGCGCTCGAAGCAGGCCTCGACGACTTGCTTGCCTGCGGCGGGATCGTGATCGGTTCACCCGAGTACTTCGGCTACCTCTCGGGCGCGGTCAAAGACTTCTTCGACCGGACCTATGAAGCGGCGCGGGGTAAGGTGTTCCGGAAACCCTATACTGTATTCGTGAATGCGGGCAACGACGGCTCCGGGGCTTTGAGAAACATCGAGCGCATCTGCATCGGGTACCAATTCAGGAAGGTCTATGAACCCATCGTGGTAAAGGGAAAGATCACGCCCGAGGTCCTCGATGCCTGCCGTCTGATGGGGCAGACCATTGCCGCCGGCGTGAGCGCCGGCATCTATTGATGAACATGAAAATCCTGGAGGAAAGTCCGGCAATGTGGAGAACCGAGTACGAAGAGAAAACAGCCACGGTTTCCGATCTGAAGGGGGTTGTCTCTTCGGGCTCGTGCGTGTATGTCGAATCAGGCTGCGGCGAGCCCCAGCACCTGGTCAAACATCTCATCCTTGAGAATATGAAGCTCTGCGATGTCCAGGTCTATACCTCGGTTCCCTTGAGCGCCTACTCTGATTTCGGAGGCGAATACGGCTCGCGTTTCCGCATTCAGTCGTTTTTTATCTCGCCGAACTTGACCTCGGCCTTTGCCGACGGCCGGGCAGATCACCTGCCCATGTCGTCGCTCGGCAAGTACAAGCTGTTCGCGGAAGGCTACATCACCATCAACACTGCGCTGATCCAGCTCAGCCCGCCCGATGCAAAGGGCTTTATGAGCCTTGGTGTCACCGTGGACATCATGAAGTCGATCATCGAAAAGGCGGATATGGTCGTCGCGCAGATCAACCGGTACATGCCCGTCACAGGCGGGGATTCGCTGGTTCATGTGAAGGATGTGGATTACCTCGTGGAATTCGATGAACCCCTGGTGAGCTACCCGATCCAGGAATCCGACCCCGAGGTGATGCAGGTGGGAAAGAACATCGGCCGTCTCATTGAAGACGGCGCCACCATCCAGATCGGATTCGGAAGAATACCGGATGCGGCCCTGATGTTCTTGAAGGGGAAAAAGGATTTGCGCATCCACTCCGAGATTGTCACCGATTCCGTGGTGGACCTTGCCGTCTCCGGGGCGATTTCCCGATCTGCCGCCGGCGGCCGGGATGCCCCGATCACCGCGAGCCTGTGCATCGGCAGCGAACGGGTATTCGGCTTCGTGGGCCGCAATTCAATGGTGGAGATGAGGGACCTTTCCGACATCATCTCGCCCGCAGCCATCCTCTCGCGGGAAAAGTTCACTGCAATCAACGGCGCCATAGAGATCGACCTGACCGGACAGTCGTGCGTGGGCATGGGAGACCAGATGGGATACTTCGGGGCCCTGGGCCATGCCGTGTTCAACCGGACCGCCATGTTCTCACCTGGGGGCAAAGGAATCATCGCTCTGCGATCCACATCGAGGGACGGCAGCCTTTCACGCATCGTGCCCGAGTTCATCGACCGCAAGATCGGCATTGTCACCACCCAGTCCGACGTCAATTACGTGGTCACCGAATACGGCAGCGTCAACCTGTTCGGCAAGTCGATCCGGGAGCGGGCCCTCGCGCTCATCACCATTGCGCATCCCAGGTTCAGGCAGTGGCTTCTGGACGAGGCCAAACGCATGAATTATATCTACGAAGACCAGGCCCTCCCGCCCGAGGGGGCCGACTACCCCGGCTCCTACGAGGGCCTGTGCCTGATCCGGGACAAAGGTCTGCTCGTCAGGCCCGTCAAGGTCACGGATGAACGCGCGGTGCAGAACCTGTTCTACGCCATGAGCAGGGACGACCGGTTCCACCGGTTTCTGATGCACGTCTCGTCCCTTCACCACAAACAGGCCCAGGACCTGGTGACTGTTGACTACACCAGTTCCATGGCGCTGGTGATCCAGAACGGGCAGGGCAGGCAGGACGAGATCATCGCCGTGGCCCACATCGCGCCCGAAGAGAGCAGGGGGACGAGAAAAATCTGCGAGTTCGCCGCCATGGTGAATCCCTCGTGGCAGAACCAGGGGATCGGCTCCTTCCTGCTCAGACGCATGATCTCAGTGGGACGCGATCTGGGTTACAGCCATATGCGGGCCTATGTGTGGGAAGACAACAGGCAGATGCTCAAGGCCTTTGAGAATCTCGGATGCGGCATGATTCAGGAGCTCGACTGCCACGTGTACCGGGTCAGCCTGGCGATAGACTGATTTTCTCATCCTGTCCCGCCTGCCTGCACCATGTGGTTTCCGGCATTCTGCCGGGAAAAATAACGCCTGATCACGAGCCGGGAGAGCGTGTCGGCCTCGATCCAGAAACGGTCGTTGAGGATGAGCAGGCAGCCGATAGTGATCCCTTCTCCGGTCTCTTTGTGCCGGGCATAGCCAGCGAACCAGTTCCGCCTGCCTTGGGGCTCTCCGCCGTTGATGCTGCCGCTCTTGCCCCCGATCACGAGATGTTTGAGCACCCTGTCTGAGGAGCTTCCGCGAAAGGCCTTGGAGACCGTGCCCCTCTTGACCGTCCGCTCCATCATATCATGCAGGGCGCGCGCAGTGCTGTCCTGCATGGCCCGGATCTTTTCCACGCCCTGGCCGTGAGCGAGCCTGGGCGTGAGCATGCAGCCGTTGTTCAGCACGGCCGTCACCATCTGGGCGGCATGGAGCGGCGATATGCGGGTGTGCCGGTTGAACCCGCAGGCGAGCTCGGCAACACCGTAGTCGTCCTGAGGCAGATAGCTCTCGCTCGGCACGATGGAGATCTCCCTCAGGGGCGATTTCCCGAAACCCATCTTTTCCGCAGTGAGGATGAGGGGCTGCTGCCCCAGGTGCATGCTGCCGATCTTGCCGAAGACCACGTTGTTCGACCGGGCGAACGCGTCCGCCAGAGAGATATCCTCGGTCCATCGGTTGCGCATGTCCGTGAGCTGCCTCTTGTAGAGCGTGTAGGCGCTTCCGTTATAGGAGAACACACTCTCCGAGGTGAACCCGGCCTGCTCCAGCGCGGCAACCGCGGTCACCAGCTTGAAGATGCTCGCTCCCAGATCCGGGTCCAGGCCGAGACTGCAGTCCTGCTCACCTCCGACACCCCTGCCGTAGAGCGCCAGAATATCGCCGCTGCCTGCGTGCAGCACCACCACGGCGCCATAGTACAGCTTGTACTGTGATGCCTTCTCAGCGATGAACTGCTGGAGGTCCCAGTCGATGGTGAGGTGATACCGGTCTATGGTATCCTGATCGATGCAGGCGAGATCCTCGCGGGAAATCAGGCCCCGGGCGGCTTGTCCGGATATGTGCGCCGATGCGGCCGGTCCATCCGTGGCCGAATCGCGGCCCTGTGACATCCCGCCCGTTCCAATGCCGTGTTCGGGCAGGAAAAACCACGCCGCGATCACCAGAATGAGAAAGAGGGGATACCGCAGGCGCAGGATGGGACGCCTCCTCCTCTTCAACCGCGGATATTCATCAACAGGGAACAGCCGGTGCATGGTGCTTTATTAACCCGGTTTTCCTCCGGCAAGTCAAGGGCCAATGGGCCGTTGACTTGCCGGGGCTGTTTCGTGTGCAAGAGAACGCAAAAGAATGCCCTTTTATTATCTACAGGGTCATGGAAACACTGCAGCAGTCAGGCCAGTAGAGAAGGGTCCTGTCTTCTGCGCGCATGAACACCCGTACCGGGCCGTCCTGCGATATCACGAACACGATGCTCCCCTCGTAGGCGCCGGCAAAGGCGATCCCGGCGTTGTGGCGAGTGCCCAGCCTTCCGGGGTTCAGCGGTTCTCCGCCGTCCTCGCCCGAACCGTCGGGCCCGGTGATGATCGAACCCTTCCAGGCAGGCGCGATGAGCATGGCCCCGAAGCAGACCAGATCGAGCTCGGTTGAGAGAATCACCGCACCGTCGATGACACCGAGCTGGGAGAGAAACCGGATTCTCTCTGCGACCGTTTTTCTGACAGCAATGCTGGTCGGCACGTCGAGGTCGTCCTGAAGGAGCTGACCGAGCAGCGGCTGGATGCCCACTTGTTCCTGGAAATGAAACCGGGGGAGATAGTATTTTTCCTTCAGACTGCCCGCGGGAAGAAAGATGAAAATGGATCCATGCCCCCGTGCCGAGGCCTCAGAAAGAAGCATCTCGATGACGTCCCGGTAGATGCGCCAGTAGGCGGCCTCGTAAGTCTTGTACAACGGCTGGTCCTTGATGAATTCCATGAGGTGGCGGCCCAGAGACCTGACCGTGAACGGCGACGGAGTAGCAGGCACGAAATCGCCGTTTAAGATGCGGCCGATCTGGCTGTGATGCCGCGATATCACGAGAGACCCTGCATCGTTTGCATATATGGTGAAATAATCGGGCCGGTACCCCAACTCACCGTACACCCATACCGGTATCTCGCTGAACGGGTGTTCGGTGGGCGAGAAGGTGAATACACCCCAGATGCTCATCTCCTCGGCCTTGCCGGTGGCGCCGATCGCCATGGCGCTGATGGCCGGATCGAGGGCCGGAGCAAACTTGGTGATGGAGTTCACGGAAAACGGCAGCGGGCTCTTCAGGTGAAAGAGATATTCAGACTCCTGTTTCGCAACCATTGGATCCCGGTCCGTGGAAAGCCCGGCCATAACGAGCGCGAAACGAATAGGCCTGCCTTCCTCCTGTTCGAGACTGGCCAGATAGGCGATTTCCACAACCTCCTTCAGAAGATGAAAAGGAGGAAGGGGAGAGGGAATCTTCCCGTGCAGCGGGTGAGCCTGGTCCATGTCCCAGGTTTCGATAATCCGTTGAATGATTCGATCCTCAAGCATAATCCTGGCCCGGGGTTATGATAAATGCCTCATCGATAACACTGCCGGATGCATCTTTTTTATAAAACATGCGGAAGATGATGAGAATCCTCTTATCCTGCCCCGAGATTAATAATATCGCAAAACCAGCTTTGCTCAAGCTTGGCTCAAGATGGCCTCTCCCAGGCCCGGGCCTCAAGGGGTTCACTGTCTTTGAGGGCAGGAGCCCATAGATCATGGCCCCAAGGGGGCCTATACTATAATAGTAACGAGTTCTTCCGGTTTTCGCCGTTTGCCGGCCATAGATCGCCGGGACCTGGCCTGCCGGGAAAACCATAAGAAAAGGGATGTACTTTGCTCTATGTGCTGAAGGAAGCAGCCTGAAAGGACGTAGGGATGGGCCGGCGTTTCAGGCCGGGAGAATACGACCCATGCAGGACGGGACGGGAAAAGCCGCAGACGCGCCAGGGATGAGGGCGCTCTTTAACAGGCTCAACATGGGAGTACTGCAGATGGATGCGTCTGCCCGCATAACCTATGCAAACCCCTTTGCATCAGAGATGCTTCACCAGCCCCAGGAAGAGATCCAAGGGAGATTGTTTCACGAGGTTTTTCCCGGCGGCGTGGCCAGGCGATTTTACCGGGAGGTGGGCAGAGCCGCCGCACATGGCACGGCCGCGAGCTTCGAGGCGAACTGTCCGGCCTTGGAGAATGTCAGGCTCTTGTTTCGCTGTGTACCTTCAGCCGAAGGCACGGTTGTTTTCTTCGAGGATATCACGGAGCTGGAGAACGCCAGGGAGAACCTCGCCCGGACAAAGCAGGAACTCGAACATCGGGTGCAGGAGCGCATGAAGAATCTGAGGCGGACGAGCCGGATGCTGGAAGAGCAGAAAGAGCTCCTGGTGACGATCATCGACAACATCCCCGTGATGCTGATTTTTTTCGACTCCTCAGGCGCGGTCAGACTGGTGAACAAGGCATTCGAGCGGCGTGCCGGGTGGTCGTTGGGGGAGGCCAGACACATGAATCTCATGGCCGCCATGTTTCCCGACCCGGTATACCGAAAAGAGGTGTGGGAGTTCATGATGAAGGCCAGACCCGGGTGGAAGGACCTCGAGCTCACTACCCGAACAGGGAAAATCCTGCAGAGCTCCTGGGCGAATGTCTTTCTCTCGGACGGCTCACAGATCGGCATCGGGATCGATATCAGCGAACGCATCCAGATGGAGAAGGAACTGGTCCGTCTGGTCAGTGCCATCGAGCAGGCGGATGAAGGGGTGGTGATTTTCGATCATCAGTGGCGGATCGAGTATGTGGATCCAGCCTTCGAGGTCCTGAGCGACCTGGAAAAACAGGAGCTGATCGGCAGGTCTATCAGGGACCTCACCGACTTTTTCTCCAACGAATCGTACCGGGACATGGTTGGCAGAGCTGAGAAACAAGGAAAAAAATGGACAGGGCGCCGGAGGAGAAAAAAGAAATCCGGAGAAATCATCGAGGCGGATATCGGCGTGTCTCCGGTCTATGACAATCAGGGCCGGATCATCAATTACATTCTGCTGGCGCGCGACGTGACCGACGAGGTAAGGCTCCAGCATCAGCTCCTCCAGATTCAAAAGATGGAGGCCATCGGGAACCTTGCGGGCGGGATAGCACAGAACCTCAAGAACGCACTCACCCCGATCCTCATCGACACCGAGGTGCTCATGCAGGACGTGGGAGAGCAAGATTCATCCTACCCCATCCTTGAGGAGATGCTGCAGGCCACCTACCAGGGAATAGATCTGGTGAGGAATCTCCTCATCTTCAGCCGCAGGACCCCGCCGGCAAAGGCGCCCATGGATCTGGTTCCCACGTTCCGGGAGGCCATGAATTTCTTGAGAGCATCGCTTCCCAGCACCATCGAGATCCGGCGCGCGGCAAAGGTGAAGAGCGCCCGGGTGCTGGCAGACCCGGCTCAGATCAAGCAGGTGCTGATCAATCTCGGCAGCAATGCGGGCTCCTCGATGCAGAAAACCGGCGGCGTCATGGAGGTGAGACTCTCGCGCGACATCCTTGATGCCGAGTCTGCTCTGAGGATCTCTCCTGATCTGACACCAGGGCGATATGCCCGCATCGAGGTGCGCGATACGGGCATGGGCATGGACGAGGAAACCATGAGGTACATTTTCGAGCCCTTTTTCACCACCAAGGGAAAGCGTGAGGGCCGAGGGCTCGGCCTCCCCGTGGTTCAGGGGATTGTCAGGGGACTCAAGGGCGCCATAACCGTGGACAGCGAACCCGGAAAGGGCACCACGTTCACGGTCCTGCTACCAGAGCTCTAAGGAGCAGCCGCGCCTTGCAGCGCCCCTTCTCGCTACACCGGGAAACCAGTTCCTCTGGTTCAGCCCTTCTTAGATCCTGGATGAAATGCGCTACTACAGGAAGATGCTCACGAAATCCGAGGCAGGGACCTGTTTTCTGTTTTTGATCGTCCTCTTGCCGTCGGAAAGGCCTGTTACCGTGCACTGCCCGTGAGCTGTGCAGTTGCCGCTGTCGTCGGGTGAATATCCGTTGCACACCCGCAGTACGTCAGGCGATATCTCATCGATGAGCACGATCTGGCCGTCGCCGTATTTCAGCCTTCCCAGCTCGAATTTTCCGTCGATGACATGGAGGTTCTTCGAGGTGAATTCCTCAGAGACGATTTCCGCGATATCTTTGACGAGCTCGACACTTCGGACGATCTCGTCTCTGCTCAATGCGCCTGTCTCTTCCAGGGCCTCGAACGTGATGAGAATATCGCTGTCTCCCTTTGTCCATGCCTCGACCACCTGGTGAAGATTCTTGCAGGGTTTTACAAAGGGATATCTCCTCCAGAAGCTCCCGGTCGCGTTGTTCCGCCAGGTGAACTCGAGGTTCAGAAGCGGTGCCGACCCGGGAAGCTCAGGCGAGCCCGCGGACATGCACAGCGGGATAGCGGGTTCCACGATCATCTCGTTTTCCCTGGTCGTATCGATGTAGTGAGAAGGAACACCCTTTTCCTTGAGAAGCCTGAAGAAGTACGTGGCAAACCTGCAGGCGATAGCGCCTTTCCCAGGGATTTCACCCACAACAGTATCATAGCCGGGATCGAAAACAACCGTGCCGTTTTCCCTGTAGCCGGTGGCTTTATCGGTAAAGACCAGCCGATATTTGCCGGCATGAGGCCCCTCAGTGATATTGTACACATCTTTCGATTTTCCTCGGTAGACCAGATCTTGTTCTGCCACGTCCTGTTATCTCCTCTATCGTTTTTTTAGAGAATACCGGAAAGGAGAGTTTATACGCGATATGTTCCCGCCAGGCAACACTGATGATCCAGGTTTGCAGCTTCAGACCCAAGGTGAGGCTCAGGTCACGAGATGGGACCGCGCGCCATGTTCTCCAGGCGGCTGATCCGATCCCCCATGGGCGGGTGGGTCGAGAACAGGGCAAGGATCGAACCGCCCTTCAAGGGATTCACGATAAACAGGTGGGCCGTGCTGGGATTGACCTCTGCGCGGTTGTGCTGAATCCCTGATTCGAGCTTCCGCAGTGCGCTTGCCAGCGACAGCGGGTCGCCCGAGATGCGCGCGCCGCTCGCATCTGCCTGATACTCCCGCGAGCGCGAGATCGCCATCCGGACGATCATGGCCGCGACCGGCGCGATGATGGCGATTGCCAGCAGGGAAAACACGCCGCCCCGGCTGTCTCTGCCGCTCCGGCCCCCTCCGAGGATGGCGGCAAACTGCGCCATCCTCGCCAGGATGAACACGGCACCTGCAAAGGTGGCCGCAATGGTCGATATCAGGATGTCCCGGTTCTTGACGTGAGAAAGCTCATGGGCAATCACCCCGCTCAGCTCGCGCGAGTCGAGCAGGTCCACGATCCCTCTGGTCACGGCTACGGCCGCGTGGCTCGGGTTACGGCCAGTTGCGAATGCATTGGGCATGGGCGTGTCAATGAAGTACAGCCCGGGCATGGGCAGCGACGCCTGACGGGTGAGATTCCTGACAATGGAGTAGAGTTCGGGCATATCCTGCTCTTCGATCTTCTTCGCGCGGTACATGGAGAGCACGATCCTGTCCGAGAACCAGTACGAGGCAAAATTCATGACTGCGGCCAGCACAAAGGCGATGACCATCCCCTGCGCGCCGCCCAGGATGTTTCCGATCGCGATCAGGATCAGTGTCATGACCAGCATCAGAAGAAAGGTCTTGAAGTTGTTCATGGGCTCCCCTCTCGACTTATTGGCGTGACAGGACATTCTCGAAACTAAAGAATCCCGCTCACTGCTCACTATAGATGCGCGCGCCCGTCACATGGATGCACAGGGCATGGGAAACCGCCGGACCCCTGGATCGAATGCGTTATCCGGTAGAGGATATCGATCCGGCGGGCATGCCCGGATGATGTTTCGATAGACAGCACGCTCTCTGACGGATAGTATGCCGACAATATCATGTGCTTTTCTTTTGTTCCACCTTTTTCGTTCGCTCTGGAGGACTGAGAAAGGCTAGAGGGGTGACCCCGGTTTTCGCTTGCTGCTTCAATCCCCCTTTGCATTCGCTTTTTTCAAGGATGCTGCGGGGGCGACGGGCTTGTGCCATTGATGATGAGGAGGGACCCATGAAGAGGAACATCATTCTGGTCTTGGTCATGATGATTGCGCTGTTCGCCTGCACCCACAGGCAGGAAGATGAGGGCGGAGACCCGGAAGGCCCTGCTGGGCATCCTTCCCTGAAGGCGCACACCCAGATCTTCCGCAAGGGTGTGGAAAAGGTGGCAAGCAACGTCTATGCAGCCATCGGCTACGGGCTGGCGAACTCCATCATGATCGAGGGCGCTGACGGGCTGATCATCGTGGACACCATGGAGTCGTGCGAGGCGGCCTCCGAGGTCCTTGCCGAGTTCAGAAAGATCTCGGACAAGCCCGTCAGCGCCATTGTCTACACCCACAACCATGTTGACCATATTTTTGGGGCAGAGGTGTTCGCGCCCGGCGGCGGCGTGCCGGTCTATGCACACGAGACCACGGCCGGCCTTGTCGGGCGGATCGTGAGCAAGATGCGCACGGTTACCGACATGCGGGGCATGCGCATGTTCGGCAATTTCCTCGACAGCGAATGGCTTGTCAACAGCGGGATCGGGCCCTGTCTCCGGTACGGCCGCGAGAGCACCATGGGCTACCTGCCGCCCACCCGCACCTTTTCCGATATGCTCACCGACACGGTCGCCGGGATCGAATTCGAGCTCGTCCATGCCCCGGGCGAGACCGATGACCAGATCTTTATGTGGCTGCCGCGCGAGCGAGTGCTCTTGTGCGGCGACAACTTCTACTGGGCCTTTCCGAACCTGTATACGATCCGCGGTACGCCATATCGCAGCCTGCAGCAGTGGTATCGCAGCATCGACAGAATCCGCGACAAGAGGCCGGAGTACCTGGCGCCGAGCCACACCAGGCCCCTCATCGGGCAGGAGAGGATCGAGGCAGTGCTCAGGGACTACCGTGATGCGATCCAGTTCGTACACGACCAAGCCATCCGCGGCATCAATCAGGGAATGACCCCTGACGAGCTCGCCGAACACCTCAAGCTGCCCCCGCACCTGGCGGAAGCCCCCTATCTCCAGCCCTTCTACGGAACGGTCGCGTGGTCGGTCCGCTCCGTGTTCTCCGGAGAGCTCGGGTGGTTCGACGGCGACTCCGCCCGCCTCAACCCGCTCACACGTTCCGAGAAGGCCCGCCTGCTGGTGCGTCTGGCCGGGAGCGAGGAGGCTCTTCTGACACACGCGCGGCAGGCCCTGGACAACGGCGAGTATCAAACCGCGCTCGAGCTCTCCGGCCACCTGATACGCCTGGATTCCGATAATCCTTCAGCACGGGATATCCGGGTGCAATCGCTCATGGCCCTGGGGGAGCGCGAAGAGAACCCCAATGCCCGCCACTATTATCTGACCGAGGCCCTGGAGATCCGCGACCGGTTCGTGGCCCTGGCCGATGCCAGGCCGAAGCCCGAGCAGGTGCGCCGATTTCCGCTCGATGGCTTTTTCGAACTCCTGGCAGTGAACCTCGACCCGGTCGCGAGCGCAAAGGTCGACCAGCGGGTGGGCATAAGGTTCGAGGACGAGAAAACAGCCTATCTCATCCACGTGCGCAAAGGGGTCGCGGAGATCCGGCAGTGTGAGCCCGGCGCCTTTGGCGGCATGGACCTGGATATCAGGGTCACCGCGAATGCGGCCGCGTTCAAAGAGATGCTCGCCCGGATCCGCAACCCCGCGATCACCCTTGCCGGTTTCGACTATGGACCGGGCAATGCTATAGGTTTCGCGCGCTTCCTCGGCCTGTTCTCGCCGCCCGAACCCAAGCTGCCCCATGAACCGCTGAAGTAGTGGCTCCCGGTCTTCATACCCGATTCGACATGATGGGGACGGCCCGTGACCTGCGGCTGACATATCCTTCCGCTGCATAGACCGCCAGGGCTGACCATACGATGACAAACCCGATAAGCCTCTCACGGGTGAACGGCTCGTGGTAGACGAACAGTCCCAGGATGAATTGCATCGAGGGCGCGATGTACTGCATGATGCCCAGGAGCGAGAGATCTACCCGCCTGGCCGCCGACGAGAAAAGCAGCATGGGAACCATGGTGATGAGACCTGTCCCGACGAGCAGGATGCTGGTGACAAATCCCGTATGGAGGGATGCGTCCCGGCCTGCCTGCCCGGAATATGCCAGAAAGGCCAGCGCCGGCAGAAGCAGCACCGCGGTCTCCACGGTAAGCCCCTGGAGCGAGCCCAGGGGGGCGATCTTCTTGGTCAGGCCGTAGAGGCTGAAGGAGATCGCGAGGATGAGCGCGATCCAGGGCATGGACCCATGGGTGATCCAGAGGTAGCATACGCCCGCCGCAGCCAGGGCCATGGCGGCCCACTGTACGGACCTGAGCCGCTCGTGCAGAACCACGACCCCCATCAGGACGCTGAGCAGGGGATTGATAAAGTAACCAAGGCTGGTCTCCAGGATAAACCCGGCGCCTACGGCCCAGATATAGGTGAGCCAGTTGGCCGCGATCAGAATACCGGCCGCAACGTACACGCACAGCACCCGCGCACTGAAGAGATCACGGCGAAGCCTTTTCCACCGGCCCGTGAGTGCGATCGCGAGCCCCAGCATAAAAAACGACCAGACGATCCGATGACAGAGCACCTCGAAGGCAGGGATGTGCTGGAGCCACTTCCAGTATACGGGCAGAAGGCCCCACAGCACATAGGCTGTGATGGCGTACAGGACTCCTCGTTTCATGCTCTATTGCCCCTTCTCGTGTGATGTGTCCGTCTCTGGCCGCAAGACAACAGACCGTGAAGATACCAGCTCGAGAGGCAGAGGAAAAGGACTTTACTGAGCACTGGCGATTATCCGTACCCCAGCTCCGCGAGCCGCTCCTCGCTGATTCCAAAGTAGTGGGCGATCTCATGGACGACCGTGATCTCGATCTCTTCTTCCAGCTCTTCGATATCTCTGCAGACCTCCAGCAGGGGCTCTTTGAAGAGGATGATGGTGTCCGGGTAGAAGGAGGGAAAGGTGAGAAGGCGATCGGGAAGGGCCTCGCCGGTGTATACACCGAGCAGGAGCTCGTCTTGAGGCATGCCCATTTCCTCGAGCAGATCCGGGGACGGCCGGTCTTCCACCCGGATGGCCACATTCTTGACGTGAAGCATGAGTTCATCGGGAATCCGGTCGATTGACCTGCCCACGATCCGATCGAACTCTTCATCGCTTATCTTCATCTCGATCACGGTTGATACCAGCACGCAACCAAAAGAATCAACCGGTTTTTTCAAGAGAAGCCTTGCCCGCTACTCCTCGAAGGGCAGGACAGGCAGCATCACCGCTGCGTTCTCAAAGGTGTCCGGATTCCACTGCGGACAATTGTCCCGGTCGATGAGCCGAGCCCTGACCCCTTCCTTGAAATCGTGCTGTTCCATGAGATACCCGGCAACCTTCAGATCCGATTGATAGACCTCCCTGAGATCTCTGCCCTCATCGCGGCGGAGGCACTGGAGGGTGATTGTCACGGCCATGGGGGAACGCTCCGAGAGCCTCTCGAACACCCCTTCGCACAGGTCGTCCTGGATGACGCAATCTTTAAGCTCGTTCAGGATGTCGCCCACAATGGGGGAAAGATGATTGTTCTTGTGAAGACAATCGTATATAAGGGCACGTGAGCAGCCGGGGAAAGTGTTGCATCCCGTGGCCGTGCATACGGCCGGATGCATTGACCGGCACTTCTTCTATCAAAACCACCCTTGCGAATTAAGGAGCGTTATGACCGGAGCGATCGGGTTTGACAACGAGAAGTATATCAGGGAGCAGGCGCAGGAAATTCTCGAGCGCGTGAAGCGCTTCGACAACAAACTCTATCTCGAATTCGGCGGAAAGCTGATGTACGACTACCACGCGGCCCGCGTGCTGCCCGGATACGACCCGAATGTGAAGATGAGGCTCCTCCGCGAGCTCAAGGACAAGGCCGACCTCCTGCTGTGCATCTTTGCGGGTGACATCGAGCGCAAGAAGATCAGGGCCGACTTCGGCATCACCTACGATTCGGACGCCATGAAACTCATCGACGACCTCAAAGAGTGGGGCATCAACGTGCTGGGTGTGGTGATCACGCGCTTCGAGGGCCAGCCCGCAGCGGTCCAGTTCAAGAACAAGCTCGAGCGACGCGGAATCAGGGTCTATACACACCGGTTCACCAAAGGCTATCCCACGGACATCGACGTGATCGTGAGCGACGAGGGATATGGAGCGAACGATTACATCGAGACGACCAGACCCCTGGTGATCGTGACCGGGCCGGGCCCCGGCAGCGGCAAACTCGCGACCAGCCTCTCTCAGCTCTATCACGACTATCGCAGGAACATCCGCTCGGGCTATGCAAAGTTCGAGACCTTCCCCATCTGGAACATCCCCTTGAAGCACCCGGTCAACATCGCCTACGAGGCGGCAACCGCGGATATCCGCGATTTCAACATTATCGATCCTTTCCATCTGGAGGCCTATGGCACCACGGTCGTGAACTACAACCGCGACGTCGAAGTGTTCCCTGTGCTCAGGCGCATCCTGGAGAAGATTACGGGGTGTGATTCGTTCTACAAGTCGCCCACCGACATGGGCGTGAACCGGGCCGGGTTTGCCATCAAGGATGACGAGATGGTCAGAGAGGCATCCCGGCAGGAGGTGATCCGCCGCTACTTCCGCTATCAGTGCGAGTATGCCATGGGCTTTACCGAGAAAGAGACCGTGCAGCGGGTCGAGCTCCTGCTCAAGGAATTCGGCATCACGCCTGAGAACCGCAGCGTTGTCCAACCCGCCAGGAAGGCGGCCCGGGATGCGCTGAGCGACGAGACCAAGGGGAACGAGGGCATCTACTGCGGGGCCGCGATCCAGCTCAAGGACGGCACCATTGTCACGGGCAGCAACTCTCCCATGATGCACGCGGCTTCGAGCCTGATCATCAAGGCCATCAAGCACCTGGCCGAGATCCCGGCGCGGATCGACCTGCTGCCCAGCAATATCATCGAGTCACTGCGCAACTTCAAGACAGACATCCTGGGCGAGAGATCCGTGAGCCTGGACCTCGAGGAGGCACTCGTGGCCTTGAGCATCAGCGCGACTACGAACCCGGCTGCGCAGATCGCGCTGGAAAAAATCCGGGACTTAAGCGGGTGCGAGGTGCACATGACCCATATCCCGACACCGGGAGACGATGCCGGCATGAGACGGATCGGGGTGAACCTCACGACTGACCCGAACTTCGCCACCAACAATCTCTTCATCTCCTGACACGTTCACGACAAGGCTCTTCCCCAGATGAAAAGAGCTGCCGCCACTATTGCGAGAAGAAACAAATGCCGATTGAAACACCAAGGCGTTTAAGAAAGGGGCGGTTGAATGAAGCAGGCACTACTGAACTCGATCCTTGGTCATACTGCACTGTCCGCGCGGGACAGGTTCGATCTCTTGCGTGCGTTGCTCTCGAACCCGGAGTCTGTGGGGACTCTGATCAACGACCAGATCGCGTTTTCGCTCATCACAAAGCTCTGCCAGCCCCGCAGGATATTCGTCGATGTCGGCGCGCACATCGGGTCGGTCATTTCCGAAGTTCACCGCAACGACAAGCGTGTGGATGTCATTGCGATCGAGGCCATTCCCGAGAAGGCAGGCAGACTCCGGCGCAATTTCCCGTTCGCGCGGATCCATGAGTGCGCAATCGGTGAATCTCGGGACCAGGTCTCATTCTTTGTCAATACGCTCCGGTCCGGGTACAGCTCGCTTTCACGACCATCAAAAGGGGATGATGCCATACGGGAAATCATCACGTCCATGGACACGCTTGACAATCTCATCTCCTCGACCGATGTCGACGTGATCAAGATCGATAAGGGCCGGGTGATCCGGGCCGCAGCCTTCCAGCCGGGCCCGGAGGATATTTGTAGGAACGAACAGGGCGCCCAAAAGAAACGATCCGGCCCGATCACATGCAGAACTCCAGAATCTCCTTGACCGTTTCGGGCGTTATGTCCGAGCGCTCGCCCAGACGGGTCAGGCCATGCTGGTTCAGCAGCTCGGCCACGCGCGGGATGCATTCATTCGAGACGCCGTAGGCGCTTAAGGTAGTGCGGACCCCCAGGCTCTCGAAAAACTCACGGGTCTTCTCGATGGCAGCATCGATCCTTGCATCATCGTCCCCTTCCATGATTCCCCAGACGCGCTTTGCATACTGCAGGAGTTTGTCGCGCTTTTCGGTGCTGCGTGCCCTGAGCAGGGCGGGGAGCACCACGGCAAGGGTCTTTGCGTGATCCAGCCCGTACAGGGCCGTGAGCTCGTGGCCCACCATGTGCGTTGCCCAGTCCTGGGGCACGCCTGCTCCGATGAGGCCGTTGAGGCCCAGGGTCGCGCACCACATCAGGTTGGCCCGCACATCGTAGTTCTCGGGCTCCTTCAATGCAACCGGACCGTCTTCGATCAGGGTGAGCAGCAGGCCCTCGGCAAAGCGGTCCTGGATCTTGCCCTGCACCGGATAGGTGAGATACTGCTCCGTGACATGCACAAAGGTGTCCACGATCCCGTTGCTGATCTGCTCCGCGGGAAGGGTGTAAGTGGTGGTCGGGTCGAGCACCGAAAACACCGGGAACAGCGACGGGTGCCCCAATGAGAGCTTGGCCTTCAGCGAGCGCCGGGAGATCACTGCCCCGTTGTTCATCTCTGAGCCGGTTGCGGGCAGGGTGATCACGGTGCCAAAGGGCAGGGAGCTGCCTATGCGTCTGCCGAAACTGGTCGCGATCTCCCACGCCTCGCCCTGGTAGGGCACGGCCGCAGCAATGAACTTGGTCCCGTCGATCACGGACCCGCCGCCCACGGCAAGGAGAAAATCGATCTGTTCGCTGCGCGCCAGCTCCACGCATTTCATCAGCGTATCATATTCAGGGTTGGGCTCGATACCGCTGAACTCCAGCACGTCACGCCCTTCAAGCGCCTTCATCACCTGGTCGAACACCCCGCTTCGCCGAATGCTGCCGCCTCCGTAGGTGATCAGGATCCTCGAGCCTTCCGGAATCTCCTTTGCCACGGTTTTGATGCGCCCTTTACCGAAGATGATCCTGGTGGGATTCTGATATTTGAAATTGAGCATGTTTTCTCCTTCCTGCACCACTTCCGTGCAATTCGCCCTGTTCAGTGCCCAGCATTTTCCATGCAGCCCGCGCTTCGTTTGGTACTAAGAAACGCGGTAGCCGCTTTTTTTGCAAGCCTTCTCATGAACAAACAAAAAGAAGAACAGGGATACGCCCTGTGCCTGCGGAGCAGGACCCGTTTTCCGGCCCTGCTCTCCGATGTATCAGAACCGCTGAAAAAACTGCACCAGGAGAGGGTTGACCCGGTCCGCACATTCCTGATGCGGGATGTGCCCGCAGTTTTCGATCACCTGCAGGGTGGAGTTCTCCATACGCCCGTGGAGCATGGCGCCCTGTTCCGCCGGGAGCCAGGTGTCTTCTTTTCCCCAGATGATCAGCACCGGAGCCTGGATCTGGCCGTAGCTTTCCGTCATCTTATGAAATCCCTGGGAATAGAACTGTTTTTCCAGCGAGATGAGGGTCCGGTAATACTCGGGCCGGGCCAGAGGCCGGGAATACTCGTCCACCAGGGCGTCGTCGACCCGGTTGCCCTCGAAATAGGCGTCTTCCAGCCCTGTCCGGACAGACCAGGGGCCGCCGAACGCATTCGCCAGAAACTCCATGCCGGGCATCTTCAGCAACTGCACCAACGGCGGCTTGAAGCAGATGGGATCGATGACCACGGCCTTCTGAACCCTTCCCGGACGGTTGAGCATGATGAAAAGAGCGATGCTGCCGCCCGTGGAGTGCCCGATGATGTTGAACTTCCACAGACCCAGGTGCTCGGTGAGCTTCACGACCGCCTCGGCCTGATTTTCGAGGGTGTAGGCGTAGGAGCCGCCAGGCGCACCCGACCTGCCGTGCCCGGGCTGGTCGACCATAATCAGCCTGAAGCCGGCCTCTATGAGCGCCGGGGCGTTCTCGTGCCAGGAATAGACGGTCTCGGCAAATCCATGCACCAGTACCACGGGTTCACCCGTGCCTGCATCGAGGTAATGCAGGGGATATCCGCCCATGTCAAGGGTTTTGACGAACGGAGCGGTTTCCCGGCTCCAGACCGTGTCCCCCGGGCCGATCGCGGTCCTGCATGAGAAAAGCCCCGCCCCCAGGGTAAGGAGCGTAACAAAGAACAAGGGATATCGCTTTTTCATATCTGTCGCTCAAAGCACTGTCGTGTGCAACCGCCCGTGCGCGGCGGCGCCGGCGCGGCGAAAACCCGCAATCGTGTTTTCCGAGGCAGGGGAACAGACCGGTACACCGCAGGCCCGGCCATTGCACGACAGCAGGGAATGCCTTGTTGATCCCGACAATCCATAGACAAACCTCCTCACTCGCGATAAAAAAGTACTTCCGGCATGTATGTGCTTGATTATACCTGTTCTCTGAACAAAACGCAAAGACAAATCACTCCTGGGGGCCCTGGGGGCTCTATGCTGCAAGGGCACGCGGCCTCGCGGACCAGGGCGAAAACCGCGTGTCTTTTTCCCGGTGTTGACAGCAGGGCTGCTGCGGGATATCCATTGCCACAGCAAAAAAAGGGGTGGAGAAGGATGGACCGTGCACGACAACTGGGTGAACAGGGCATTGCAGGCCTGCTGTGGAGGTTTTCCCTCCCGGCGGTGGTCGGCATGCTCGTGCACGCGCTCTATAACGTGGTCGACCGGATCTTCATCGGCCGCGCTATGGGTTCTGTGGGTATTGCCGGGATCAGCGTGGCCTTCCCCATGATGATCATCCTCATGGCCTTTGGCATGCTCGTGGGCCTTGGGGCCACCTCGCTCATATCCATCCGGCTCGGGCAGCAGAAAAAGGAAGAAGCGGAAACCGTCATGGGCAACGCCCTTGTCCTGTTCATCATCATGTCCGCGGCACTGACCATCCTCGGCCTGGCGTTTACTACGCCGATCCTCCTCATGTTCGGGGCCAGTGTTGATATCCTGCCCTATTCACGGGAATATCTCCAGATCATTCTTGTCGGTACGATTTTCCAGAGCATCGGCTTTGGGATGAACAACTTCATCCGGGGCGAGGGCAATCCGAACAAGGCCATGTCCACCATGCTGATCGGGGCGTTCTTGAATATCCTGCTCGATCCGGTCTTTATCTTCTGGCTCGACATGGGCATCCGGGGCGCGGCAATAGCAACGGTCATCTCCCAGGCATGTTCTTCCGCGCTGGTGCTCTGGTATTTTCTGGGAGGCAGGGGTCTGCTCAGGATCCGTGCCCGGGCCTTCAATCTGAAAAAGCGCATCGTGCTCGACATCATGGCGATCGGCTCTGCGCCCTTTGCCATGCAGATGGCCTCCAGCGTGGTCATCTCGCTCTTCAACCACCAGCTCAGGATCTACGGCGGAACCACCGCGCTGTCTGCCATGGGCATCATATTCAGCATCCTGATGCTGATCCTCATGCCCGTGGTCGGGATCTCTCAGGGCGCCCAGCCCATTATCGGATACAACTACGGCGCAGGAAACTTCGACCGGGTGATCCGAACCCTGCGGCTCGCAGCCCTGGTCGCAACCGGGGTGGCGCTTGCGGGTTTTGTCCTTGCCATGCTCTTCCCCGCGCTGATCATCTCTGTATTCAGCACCAAAGACACCGAACTCATCATCATGGGCGGCCGCGCCTTGCGCCTCTTTTTCATCATGCTGCCTGTTATCGGTTTCCAGATCGTGGGGGCAAACTATTTTCAGGCCGTGGGAAAGGCGAAACAGGCGATCTTGCTGAACCTTGCGAGGCAGGTATTGCTGCTGATTCCCGCTCTGCTGATCCTGCCCGGATTTCTCGGCCTGAACGGCGTGTGGCTGGCCGGGCCGGTTTCCGACCTGGGAGCCGCGACCCTTACCGGGACCTGCCTGTACTGGGAGATTCAGTTCCTGAAAAAAAAGGCCGGGAACGGTGCGTTCAGCAAGACCGTCCCGGTGCCTGAGCTTGAGTCTGAGCCTGCTGAAAGCTGAGCAAGAGACACATTGGACCCGCCCCCTTAAAAACATGATGAAGCCGGGGCTAGGATAATCCGCCATCCATCGGGCCTATTGGATTACATGGGATTCAGCATTCGGCCGATTCCAACGGATTTGCTGATCTGGTTTATACACTGATCAAGAACTCTCTTCAAAAGAGAGGCCTCCTTCTTGCCGGAAGAAAGGGCATAACCCTCCAATTTATGCCTATCCTCAGACTTTCTTCCGGCTTTTTTTTGCCTTTTTAGAAGAGGACATTCCTTTCTGTGATCTCAAGACCTCCCGGACCGGCCCTGCCGGGACGCATCTCTGACTTGACCGCTGTGTTTATAGGTATTAATGAACATCTCCATGCTCGGTTCTTTCGTGAAAATACTCACCGGTCCTTGCGCGGTCGGGGAAAGTGACTCCGTGCTCGCCTGCTGCTCGGGCGGCGTTGATTCCATGGTGCTCCTGGACCTGCTCGTGCGCGCAGCAGTGCCCCTGGGCCTGCGGCTGGGAGCCGTGCACGTAGACCACGGAATACGGGGCGCGGCCTCCCGCTCGGACGCCCGCTTCGTTCAGAGGCGTTGCCGGGAGATCGGGATCGCCTGCCATGTCCACAGGCTCTCTCTTGGCCCGGAGACCCCCAACCTTGAGGAAACCGCCAGGAAGAGGCGCTATGAAGCGGTTCGATCGTGTATGGCGGATCACGGGTACGGGTTCGCCGCCACAGGCCACACCATGGACGATCAGGCCGAGACCGTGATCTACCGTTTCATCCGGGGAAGCGGGGTGCGGGGTCTGGGCGGCATGGAGGCGAAAAACCCGTGGAACCTGATCCGTCCCCTTCTGGGATTCGGACGGGAACAGGTTGAGACATATGCAGCGCAGCAGGGAATCTCATTCGTGGAAGATGCCACGAATCATGATGTGAAACTCGCCAGAAACCTGATCCGCCATGAGATTATCCCTGCCATGAAGAAGATCAACCCTTTGGTGGTCAGGTCGGCCTGCCGCCTGGCCGCTATCGCGAGGGAAGAGGGAAATCTTGTCGAGGACCTGGCCGCGGCCCTGCAGAAAGCCTCGTGTGAGTATGACTGGGGCATTGTGCGGGCCTACCGGCTCTACGATCTCGCAAAAGCACAGCAGCCCGTGACGCAGCGCGTGGTGATCAGGGTGCTCTCGGACATGCTTGACGATCCCCGGGGAATCGATGCATCACAGGTCGAGGGAATCATGGAGGTCATCAAGGGCGAAAAGCGCGCACACACGGTAAAAAGACGCATCCGCGCGCAGCGCGACAGCCAAAGCATCACCTTCTGCCGCGCAGGCAGGGGGCCGTTCTATGAACTTCCTGTCGACGCGCGCGGGACCTGGATGATCGAGCCCTTGCACCAGTGCGCCGCCATACAGGCGCAGGATTCCGGGTTTCAGGGGCTCACGCTCAGATCCCTGCTTCCGGGTGACCGAATCGGCCGGGAGCGGGCGGTGAGAATCCTGGCCGAGGGCGGCGTGGCCAAGGCACTGCGACCCTTCTGGCCTGTGCTGGTCTCGGACGGGAGGATCGTCTCCCTGCCCGGAGTGCGCGATGCATGGCCCGAGGCAGGATTGAAAACGGAATTTCCCTGTCATGGATAGTATTCAAGGACAACTGGCACGCGTTCGGTCAGTGGGCGCACTGCCCCTTTCCCTGCAGGCCCTGGTTGTGGCCTCGGCCTTCCGCCAGGAGCAGAAGAGCATCCTGTGGGTAGTTGAAGACACCGACGAGATGTACCGGGTCCAGGAGAATCTGGCACCTTTTCTCGGCGAACCGCTGATTCACGCCTACCAGAGCCTCGACGTGCGGCCGTACCAGGACGACAGCCCGTCCAAGGGGGTGGCGGCCAGGCGCATCTCCCTGCTTCACCGGATGCTCACCGGCGGCCCCGGGGTCTTTGTCGCGCCCTTTGACTCTGTGGTCGTTCCGGTCATGCCTGCAGGAGATCTGGCCGGATCGGTGATCCACCTGGCCCCGGACAAGGACATCGACCGCGATGAACTGGCAGAGCGCCTGGTGCGTATGGGCTACACCCGCGAGGCCCTTATCGACGACGTTGGACAGTTCAGCGTACGGGGCTCGGTGGTGGACGTGTTCTCTCCGGGTATGGAAGAGCCCGCAAGGATCGACCTGTTCGGTGACACCATCACCTCGATCAAGTCCTTCCGTCTGGCTACCCAGCGCTCGGGAAAGGAGCTGAACCACATCACCATCCTGCCCGCCAGCGAGGTCCTGCTGGACATGGCGCACGTCAAGAACGCCCGCCCGTGGCTGCGCAGGATGAAGGGCAAGACCACGGGTGAGCTCATTGCGGACATCGAGCAGGGCATTCTGCCTCCGGGCATCGAGTCGTACCTGCCCCTGTTCTATGAAACACCTGCCTCTGTGTTCGATTATCTGCCGGCGGGCACGCTGATCGCCGGCCCGGATGCCCCGACATTGCAGCACTGGTATGAAAAAATATCAGGCAGTTACGCCCATGCCTTTGAAAGGCTCGGAGACCGGCGGGACGGTTATCTGCGACCCGAGTCCATTCTGGTCGGAATCCAGGAGGTGACTGCGGCGATTCACTGCGCAGGAAGCCGCATATCGACTTCTTTAGCCGATGAGGGCGAGACCGTGCGGTTTGGCACCATCCCGCTCATGTCTCCGGCGGGCAGGGCCAGTGACGGGCTCGTGGAGGCCGTTGCCTCGCTCAAAGCAGAAGGGATGGACGTGTTCGTATTTGCAGGCAACGAGATGCTCATGGAGCGTCTGGCCTATGCGCTCACCAACCGCGGGCTCGTCCCTGCCGAGGCGTACGGAGAGGCCCTGTTCTCCAGAAGCGGATGGGGGGCCAAGGTGTTTCTGGCGCAGGGTTCTCTGTCTTCCGGCTTCGTGCTGCCCGAAATCGGGATTGCCATGCTCTCAGCGGACGAGGCAATGGGAGCCCGCAAGCGCCGGAGAAGGGGCGCGGCCGGGAACGCTCCGGTGCTCGATCCTTTCACCCAGCTCAACGTGGGAGACGCAGTAGTGCACCAGGAGAACGGGATCGGCATCTTTCGCGGGGTGGTGCGTCTGGAGCTCGACGGTTTCAAGAGTGACTTTGTCCTCCTGGAATACCTGGGGGGGGACAAACTCTACGTGCCGGTTTACAAGCTCTCGCTCCTTCAGCGCTATGTCGGGGACACCGACGTGTTTGTCATCGACCGGCTGGGCGGCACCCGGTGGACCAAGGCCAAGGCCAAGGCGCGCGAGTCGGTCGCCAAGCTTGCGAACGAGCTCCTTTGCATCTATGCAAAAAGGGAGAGCAGCTCGGGCTTCAGCTATGGCACATCGGATGCCGTGGTGGGGGAGTTCGAGGAGACCTTTCCGTTCGAAGAGACCGAGGATCAGCTCAAGGCTATCGAGGATGTATACGGCGACATGGCATCCACCCGGCCCATGGACCGGCTCGTGTGCGGAGATGTGGGCTACGGCAAGACCGAGGTGGCGTTGAGGGCAGCCTATGTCGCGGTCATGTCCGGCAAGCAGGTCGCGGTCCTCGTGCCCACCACGCTCCTTGCCCGGCAGCACCTGAGCACCTTTGAGGAACGTCTCTCCCGCTGGCCCATCCGGGTAGAGGGGATCTCCGGGTTCTCCACCTCGTTGCAGAATGCAGAGACCATACGTTCTCTGGAAAAAGGCGGGGTCGATATCGTCGTCGGCACCCACGCTCTGCTGGCCGACAAGGTGAAGTTCCGGGACTTGGGTCTGCTGATCGTGGACGAGGAGCACCGCTTCGGGGTCAAAGACAAGGAGAAGATAAAGGCGAAGCGGGCCGAGGTGGACATCCTCACGCTCACCGCCACCCCCATACCCCGGACCCTCAACATGGCGATCTCCGGAATCAGGGATCTCTCCATCATCGAGACTCCGCCCGTGGACAGAAAATCCATCGAGACCACGGTGAGCCGGTTCGACGAGGAGGAGATCCAGCAGGCGATCACGCGCGAGCTCATGCGGGGAGGACAGGTGTTCTTCGTGCACAACCAGGTGTCGACCATCGAGACCATGGCCCGGCGCATCGGCGAGTTGGTGCCCCTGGCGCGCGTGGGGGTGGCCCACGGCCAGATGTCACGGCCCCGGCTGGAAAAAATCA